>Ga0206125_10002336_pt1 | contig 20241 bp, 18 predicted proteins | sample Helgoland_Spring_4_FD_148598 | JGI IMG/M metagenome (GOLD analysis project Ga0206125, IMG submission 148598) | Pelagic subsurface seawater microbial communities from Kabeltonne, Helgoland, North Sea - Helgoland_Spring_Bloom_20160331_1 | ecosystem: Environmental > Aquatic > Marine > Epipelagic ... | reverse complement strand
TAGGTTGAAAATCGTAAGTACCCGTATTAGTTGTTGGTGTAGGATTTTTTTCACCTGGGCTAACTCCCTCTGTTATTTGAGTTGAAGTTCTAGAAAGACCTTCTAGTCTAGCGACTCTTTGAAAAGAACCAGTAAAACCTGTATTCTGATTTAAACCAAAACTGGTTACATCGGAGACAAAATATCCACCTACAGTGTTAGTACCACTACCTAATGTACCATCAGGGTATGTACCTCCGTTTTCAACACAACCTCTAATATCACAAAAACCAGGGTTTTGCTTACTAGAAGCAATCCATATATCTACGTCGTTTGCTGTCCAGTTTTGAATTTGACCTTGCCATATAGGTAAATTGGTTGAGCTTGTAATAGTGTTTAGTGATATATCTGACTGAGTACCTGCGTATGCTGGACTTGGATTTCCTTGTGTGTAAGAAGCATATACTACTTGACCAGTATAGTTAGCTGCCCCAACAGTGTAGCTCATATAAGTATACGTAACAGCTCCAACATCATCTGTAAGACTAAAATATAAAGAATAAGAACCTACTTGATGGTAGTTACCAGTAGTACTGTTACCTGAACATACAAATTGTCTATACTTAGTAGGACTTACGCCTGGTGATGCTGTTACATTAGCTTGATACACAATGCTTGCAAAATCACTTATATTTCCAGAAGTACCAGAGTTGCCAGGATAAACGCCCCAATATGTTGTAGTTCCAGAATTATTTACATATCTAGCGCCTACAATATCCCAACCGTTGTTACTACTAAAAGTTGCAGAATCACCATTAGTTGGATATCCAACACCGGATGTTATAGCACTACCATTTAAACCTAATGGGCTAAGGCTACGCGCACTTGCGTTTGGGTACATACCAACTATCAATCCTCCAGTGTTAGGCATTGTAAAAGGAGGTAAAGTGTTAATTATAACGGGTGGATCGTTTTGTAATTGTAAAGTTACAGTTTCAAAAGTATCAACACCACCTAAACTCCATCTAAGATTAACTTCAAATTTACCTCTCCACGTAACATCATACAAGTTTGAGTTACTGCCACCAGCAAAAAACCCATTAGGATCATTAGTCCCCTGAGCTGTAGCTATATTAAAACTACCATTACCAACAGCCACTAAACTAAATCTACTTATATAGTCTATATTAGTGTCTATAGCTTGCGTTGTTGGATTGTAAGAAAAAATATTCACAATAGAACACGAAGCAGATGTAACTAATTGACCACCACTTGTTGGAAAAAAGTTACCTGTTATAGTGCTACCTATAACGTCATTTTCAGAGAAAGAAACTGATACGCTTGAAAAAGTAGATCCATTTATATCACCACTTTCATTTTGTATATCAACATTTAAATCAGATATAAGTTGTGCTGAAGAGGTTTCGTAAAATAACTCTAACTGCGATACAAAAGGAGATGTTTCATAAACAGCTAAACCTAAATTAGCCGGATAAGGATTACTACCTGTAGGTATAGTGTACAGTTGCTCATCCAAACCTACTGGTTTTCTAGTAGAAAGCTTAGCAACGTAAGGTTTTGTATTAAAATTATATATAGAATACGGGTTAACCTCACCTGCAGCTGTTGGTATAGGAGGGGTGCTGCCCTCACCGGTTAAAAGAGGAAACACATCTTTTATTGTCCCAACTAAATCAACTGAGTCAGGCGAGAATGCGGGATCAAATTGTTTTGTTTGAGTTGAAAAACTATTTACAACTACTGGAACTATGTTTGTTACTCTAGGAAACATTGTTTCATCAGATGTAAATTGATCTTGTAGTGGACCAACATCTTGCAAGTTTCTAGGTACTTTGTTTATGTTGTCAGATATTAATGTTATAAAACCAGTCTCTCCCTCTTCTAATGTAGAGGCTTTAATTGGGTAACCGTTTACTATACCAGGTAAATAAACATTGTAATAATCTTGCTGTTGTTGTTTTACTCCAAACTTGTAAGTATAAAAACCATTTACGTTTATATCGTAAGTAGCACGAGTCATATTTGACGACAAAGTAGGTTCTGGTTGTTGAAGATCTGGTGTATTAGAGAACAGATATTTAACATCTATTTCTTCCTTAGTCTGTATAGTTATATTATATATAGGCGTTAAACTAGATGGTGTTACAGTTACTATATTAGTGTAGTCTATATACTGGCCTGACATTTTTCTACCAACTGAAAAACATCTATCATAATTTGTAGGAAAGTTGTCAAACATAAGTCCAGTTCCATCAGAACGTACTCCAGCTGATCCTAACTTGTATTGATAGTATCTATTAGGTCCAAACAGCAATTCTACTTTAACATTAAAACCAGGGGTTATAGCTGCGGCAAATACAACATTTACGTGAGCTAAACTAACACTTGCAGTATAATCAGAATTAAGTGTTTTTAGTATCCAACCATTACCTTCATTAACATATACGTTAAGAGTATTAGCGTTATTTTGAAAGTCAACAGCTTTAATAGAATAAGCAAAAAACGTTGTTGTTAAAGTTGTTGTGTTTGCGGTAAAGTATTGGTAACTTTCACTTTGAAAAAAAGGATATAAAGCACCAGTACCTGTCCCGCTTGTTCCATCTTCAATGTTTACAGCGTAATACTCTCCTTGAGCATAAGAACCTGGATAACCTGATGTTAAAGAATTTTCTGGTATTGGTTGAAGATAGTTTACAGAAAGCGTATCGCCAGGCCAGTTTAATACATTACCATTAAACTGCAAAGTGTTGTAATCAGAGAAAACGTTAGAGCCTGGTTGAGGATCGCCGTTGACGTCAAGTAGTCCATCATAGTTAGACAAAACAATATCTGTTTGTCTACCAAACTTATCCGCTAAAACTATACCAACTTGATAATTTCTGTTTTGCTTTAATGAGTGTTGTGGATATTCTATAAATTGCTGAGTGGATTTATCAGCAACAGAAGTGTAATAATCTAAACCTAATGGTGCAGTATAGCTTTCTACATAATTAGAATATAGTATTCTATTACCACTAGACTCTTGCGCTAAAGCTCTAACAGGCACTTTGTCAAAAACTCTAGTGGTTTCAGACTGCGGCATTGTTTTTATAGGTTGCTTAGATTGATAATTGTATTGATATACGTTAGTATAATTTAAACTGCTTATAAATGTAGCGTCAACATCTACTTTTTCTAATATCTGATAAGCCTGCTTGTCTGACTCCTTATATATTATCTCTATGGCTTTTATCTTGTAGTTGTTTATTATATCTATACAAGGAAGCTTAATATTTAACACAGCATTGTTAATGCTATTCTGCATAAACTCAACTACAGTGGTAATAAAAGCTTGAGTTTCATCATCGTTAATAAATTTACCTTGGTGCTCAGGAATAAAAACATCTTGACTAAAAGGAGCTACTATAGAGTATTCGTTGTCATCAAACTTAAATCTATAACTAAATCTAACAAATTTATCTTTTAACAACTCAGGATCTCCATTCCAACCATTGTAACCTGCTTCTTTTATAACTCTTACAGACATTCCGTAAGATGCTGGACTTGTCAGTGTTGTGACTGGTAAAGCGTTAGTGTTACTAAAGTTAACATAAAGATTGTTTGTAGTAATAGCATCGCTCGTCCAAAACCTAGCTCTTGTAGTTAACTCTCTAAAGTCTTGACTCGAGTTAGCTGCTTGTCTCCAACCACCAGGTTTAACATTCATTCCGTTAGCATTTGTGTTTGCTTGAGGTGGGTTGTCCCAAAGCGTTGTGCTTTTGAAAAGATTAGAAGTAGCGCCACCAGCACCTATAATGCCATTCCATTGTACAGTTGTTGGTATTGTAAATCCTATAGGCGCTAAACCTCTAGAATCCATTACAGCGTATTTGTTGTATAAAACACCATAAGTCACTTCATTTCCTATGTATTCATCATAATAACAAAAGGCTCCATACTGACCGGTGTCCGCGGCTTGCCACGAAGCTAAGGTCTGTGCTTCAACTATTGGATCTCCATTTCTATATCTAGTTACAGCTAAGTTAGAGTCACTAACCTCGTATACACCTACTGGTACAGTGTCTGGATCAGCAGCGTTTGTCATTGTAGAAGGATAAGTATCTAGCTCTGGCGAATAATTGTTTATAAGAGGAGCTCTTAAATTTAAATACTCAGGTGGAAATATAGGCGCAAACTTTGCTACAGAAATTTGGTCTTCATTAAAGTAATAGGTAGAAGGTTGTTCTACATTTATTTTCCTAGGTTGATTTCTGTTATCTGTCCAAAATAGTAAGTTTTCAACTAAATTAATACCTAACACTGGACTTTGTGTTGAAAAGTTCAACCAATAACCTTCAGCTTTAACGTTAGTAGTGTTAAGCAAAGAGTTGTATACTAGTATTTGGCAAGTAGCTGTAGATGGGGCTAAACTAACTTCTGTCCAGTCTGTTTTAAAATAATATACAAGAGAGTTAGCATCATCAACAAAATAACCTATCACCTCACCAGCGTCGTCATATTCGTTAGATGTAACTTTAGTGTTACCTAATATAGACTCTAAAGCTCCAACATCGCTTGCTTCTGATCTAGAAACAGCTATATTTAAAGCGTCTCTGTATTCGTTATTTGGTATAAGTCTCTCGTCTAAATCTTTATTCATTTTAGACTTGATGAAACTATTTTTAGCCTCTGCCATGTATTATGATTTTATCCATTTAGATTTACCTCTCATCACTTGAACTATTTCGTCAAGTTTTATATTAGATAATCTTATTTTAGCATTTCTTAATTTAGAACTTTTCTCTCTTCTTAGTCTTTGAACTATATACTCTGGTTGATTTATTCTAGTAGATATCAAAGCGTGTAATATATAAGCATACATAGCATCTTCAGCCATCTTAGGTATTCTACTATCTAAATCAAAAGCTAATCCATCTGACACATATTCTAATATAATAAGTTTACCAACTAAATTACTTGAAAAAGAAACTTTACCTTCTCTTTCGTTCATGTTAAACCAACCGTTCATTTGAGAGTATTGAGGATCCATTCCGTACATTCTTCCATAACCAGATCCAATATTACTTCCTAAACCACCCCAGTTGTAAGCCCACATATCATTTGTGAAATCATTAGTGAAGTTTCCGTCAATAAAATCAGTATTAGCATTGTGCCATCTTTCTTGTGTTATAGATGTTCCCTCTATGTCATTACCCCATTGATCCTGAGTTGGTATACCTGCTGAATCTTGAGCTTGAGTGTAATAAGGACTAGTTGTTAAGTTGTTAGCTGGGTACATAGGTCTTTTAACACCTAGCTCATCAATCCAAGACATACTTACGTAGTTAACATAATCTTGAGGTAATATTAACGTAAGTTCGTTGGGTATAGTTAGTTCAGCTTTTTTTATACTTTTTAAAGTATCATAACTAAACTCTTGCATTGCTCTCTTAGTGTGGAATATTACATCTGTTCTCTTGGCATTTGGTATTAATTTACCTTGCCCTATGTATCCTACTAAAAAATTACTTACAATGTCATTTAACTTTACGTACTGATATCCTCCGTAATTATCTTCTACTGTTTGACCATATGCTTTTTCAGCTTCTGTGTTAGCATACTTACCACCACTTAGTGTTGTTAACTGAACAACTATAAAAGCGTTAGCTGAAGGTGATGCAGTTAAAGATATTGTTTTACCATTAGTAACCACTATTTCCGTAACCCATTGACTCCAAGTACCAGCTAAACCGCTTGGGCTTGTGTAAACTTTGAAATTGTTTAAACCATAATCAGGATCACTAGGATTCCAACTAGTAGAGCTTCCTAGTATTAAATCAGAATCAAAGTCTGTTACAAACTTTTGATTAACTGTTATTGTTCCAGCTCCTCTAAAGTCTTGTGTTCCTTGATAATACTGTTGAGAATTTTCAGTTATTAATCCGTTATTAGTAGGTTGTATAGCCATTATATATTAGTTTCTTTCGTTTTGTGCCTCTTGAGCAATTTCACTAGCAGCAGCTTGAACTATATTTGGGTCTTTTATTACAACTCCTGCGTAAAGCAAGATCTGCAAAACAACATTTGTTTGCTCTGTAATATCTAATTCAAAATCAACTGAAGTAGAAGGATTCCATATATATGTGTAATCTGGCTGAGATGATGTGAAATTCCAAACAACATCCGCTGGTTTTCTAACGTAAGTAGCCTGTACGCTAGAATTTATTGATTGAGGATATATAGTTATTTTATTACCTTCATAAAGGTAAACTGGAAAATAAGTTGAAGGCTTAGTTATTGTAGATAGGTTTAATTGAGCTAGTTCATTTCTTTGAACAGCCTCAACCTCTTTATCGTCATTATAAATAACAGTACCTAACTTATAAAAATCTAAAGGATACAATGTTATAACTATATTTACACCTACGCCTAGCGCTCCTGCTGTTAAATTAAAGTTACCACCTGTTATGTTGTAATTAGTATACACAATACCATTAACAGTTACAACAATTTGGCTTTGTTCAACCTGAGCCTGAGTTATAGTTGTTAAAGGATATGATATAGTGTTTAATATTCCTGTTAAGTTTTGAGTTCCAGTAGCTGTCCCTGAAGATGTTGGGGTCGTGAAAAAACCTGGTTGCGTTGTAGTTGGTGCAGTATAAGTACAAGAGCCTATAGTTTTAAAAACGTCAAGTTTTTCTTGAACGCTTTTGTACCTGTCACCGTATTCACTTTCGTTTTGCGGCACTCGTAGTTGTTGGTTTATAGTTTCAAAGTAAGTGTCAACTATATCAAGCTGTACTTGAGTAGCTAACTTGTTAAACTCGTTAGGCGTGAGATAACCTCTTTGTTCCTTATTTATTATTAACAAGACTGTTTTATAAACTTGATCTACGTTTATTGCCATTTTAATTTGTTTATTATAATATGGGCCCGAGTGAACGAGCCCTATATTAGTATTACATGTTATTTAAACTTTTTCTCGATAGACTTGTATATTTCTACTCCTTCATCAGTCTTCAAGAAAGCAGCAAACGCCGCATATGGATTTTCATCAAATGGTACAGTCATTAATTTTCTTCCATTGCTAGCCCAAGTAAATACACGTTGATCTTGTGATAACTTTATTATTCTAGCTTCAGTGGCTTTTATACCAAAATTTCTTAATTGTACATTTTCATCATTTGCTAGCTCCATAAATAATTGTGGATTTGATTTAGCAAACATTAGTAAATCTCTTTTTATTTCTTTAGAACTTAGTTTGTTTATGCTAGTTCCTATTTCCACTCTCAGTACAGCCTCGGCTTGGTCTATATCCATATCTCTAGCTGCTAAAAGTGCTTGTATTTCCCACTCCATCCACTGTAATTCGTTAACAGCATTTTCTTGTGGTTTTAGTTCTTTAAACCTATGCCCTGATAGAGGGTGATATAAAGACAACATTTTTTGTAAGTTTTGTTTTTCTTTTGGAACAGCTAAAACGCCGTCTCTAAAAGTTATATGACCCATTGTTGATTCTCCTTTGTGTTCATCTACAAAGACAGATGCTTGATTTGTCGCGTACTTAAGTTCTCTTTGAGATCCTATTGCTTCATCAAACCACAATAATGGATGTTTTTTTGTATGCTTACTAGGTATTGTATAAGTCAATGGTGACTCATTACCTGTTAGATAGTAATTTCTATCTTTTATTTCCCACTCAGTAGGTTTAGTTTGTTTTTTTGTTGACATAATATAATATAATTAAATAATTTTATAAGAGTAATTGTTACCCCCGTGGTTACAACGAGGGTAAGAATTACATTTGTTGAATCTTAGATTCCTTTGAACAATACAAAGTTGTTCGCAGCTTGTGTAACTAAACATCTTTCTGATAAGAAGTTTACTTCCATTGCATCCAAAGATGAAGTAAAAGCACCTCCTACAGAACCAGTTAACCAAGACTTCATACGTCTGTCATCAGCTTGAGAAGCTCTATAACGCACGTGTAAGAATGGTCTTCTAATGTTTGTTCCTAAGATTTGATCATATACCGTAGAAGTTCCAGCTGGTACTAATACACCTTCAATAGATGCAGGTCCAGCAATAGCTCCACGAGTAGAAGCATCGTTTAAGTATTTCCAGTCAGTTTTGTAGAAGTCATAAGAACCTCTTCTGAAACCAGAGAAACCTAAATTTAATGCCATTTCCTCAGAATTTTCAAATAATCCAAAAGCAGTACCTCCAGCGAATCCACCTGAGATAGAAGCAAGCATATCATCAAAATCAAGAGCAGTAGCTCTGTTTAAGAATAACATGTTTTCTTCAATAGCTCCTTGAGTATCTAAGTTTTTAAGTATTGCATCAAAAGCATCTAATCCAGCAGCAGCTGTAAATCCAGTTTGTACATTACCTCTCTGACTGATAGCAGAGAATAAACCTTGAGAACCACCACTTTGATTTGTCAATGCAGCAGGTCCACCAGCACTTAATTCTCCTTCAACCATTGCCATTTCTAAGTAATCTTCAAAACGTAAACGAGTTTCAGATTCAGCTTTTAAATACCATAAGTATCCTCCAGTTCCATCTTCAGTAGCAACTTCTACCCATCCAATCTGAGCAGTGTCAGAACCATTGATAGTATAAGTACTTCTAATGATTATTGGAGAGTTTGAAAATTGAGTAAAGCTAGGATCTACAGTAACCATAGGGTTATTATTAGCAGCATAAGTATTTGCTCCTACAGCTGCATTTGCAGTTGAAGTTCCTTTCTGAAAATCAGAACCGTAAACAAATATCTTTTTTCCAGCACCGTCAGCAATACCAGCAGCAGCTAAAGTAGCAAAACCATAAGGCTCTACAACTAACTGTCCTGGATTACCTCCTCCACCTGCTAAGCGAGTGTCAGAAGTTCTAACAAAACATTTTGCTTCACCACCGAATTGATCCATTACAACTATCGTTGCACCTGGAGAAATTACGTTTACAACCGGCACAGCAGCACCTGCAGCTGTAACAGGAATTGTAATTGTTCCCGCTCCAGAAGCTGAAGTACAGTTGTTATAAGCAATGTGTAATCTATTTTGTTCAGACCAAATTACTTGATCAGATGTCATTGGCATTTCAGCGCCAACCATTCTTAAAAATCCTGATAACGTTCTGTTACCATATCTTTCTACCTCTGCTTCGTAAAGCTCTGGTAGGTATTGTTGTGAGAAATCGTTTTGTCCACCTGTGAAATTTAGGTAGTTGTTTGCCAACGTTTGTTGTTGTTGACTTGGTACGATTGAACCAAATTGCGGAGCAATTGCCATAATTTTAATTTTTAATTAGTTAAACTTTTTAGTTTTAATTTTTAGTTTTGACGAGTCTAACCCACTAATTGCTTTAACTTTTAATCCATTTATAAATACATTTCCGTCGGCAACTCGCCTAGGTTCGTCTTTAGATGGATTTTTAGATCCACTGATTATGCTTTTTACACCATCAGCTTTTCCTTGTTCGTAAAAATGATTAGCAAGTTTATCTGCGTTCATAGCAGCATACATTGCTTTATGGTAACCTGCAGCGTCTGTCATTAATCCTTCTTCGTTTGTATATTTACCTACGAAGTTTTGTACATCAGCTTGTAGTTCACCTACTTTAACCGGATCTTTAATGCCATATCTAAATCTTTTTTCACCAAGATCAAATTCAAAACCTTTGAATTCGTTGTTGAATAGTTTTTTAGTTCTGTCTCTAAAGTCACCGTGCACTTGTGTAGCAACTTCTTGTTGCTGCTTGTATTGGTCGTAAAAGCTAATAGCCTCTTGTTGTTCTTGAGTAACGCCCGGTCTCAACTTGATCTCGTCGTAATATTTGCTCTTAGAACTTTCAAGAAATTGTTTTGCGTTTGCAACCTCTTCCTTAAACGCAAGTTTTTTCTTACGTATTTCTCTTGGCTCATCTACATCTTCATCAAAATCAAAATTATCTTCCATTAAAAAGCTAATTTCTTCTTGATCTAAATGTGGTTTTGCCTTTGTATAATATTCTTTTAAAACATCCTTAGGACTATAAGAACTATAATCTTTGTTTAAAGACACATAGTCTTGTACAGTTCCACCAGTTTCTTCCATAAAAGATACTAGTTTTTCAATGTTTTCTGGTAAAGGTTTACCTAAGATTTTTTCATCTCTTTGCGCTTCTTTAACTTCTTTCGCTATTTCCTTTACCTCTTCTTTTGTTATTTCTTGGATCGGGGTAATTTCTTCAACAACCTCGCTGGGCTTTGATACTTGTTCGTCCACTCCAGAGCTATCTCCGGTTTGTTCGCCCACATCCATTTTCTTTGTTTCTCCGATTTGAATGGCATCTTCTTCTTTTTTTAAAGCCTCAGTAGGTATTTCCACTTTTATAACCTCTGGGGCTATATCACCTGTTGCCTCTGGTTTTGTTAAATCAACCTTGGTTATTTCGTCTTTAGATTGTAGACTTAAATTTTTAGGTTTTTTCTTTTTAATTTTAAACTCACCTTCTTGCTTGATAGGCTCATTTGATTTTGTTTCTTCTGACATGATAAAATATTATATAATTATTAAATAGTTAACTAGGCGGCATTATATTTTGTAAACCAAACGTGCCTAGTTGTGATGAATCTCCACTTTCAAAATCTACTGGAGCTGAATCGTTTTGTCGTTGATTTATTAATTGACTTTGTTGAGTTCCTTGTAATTTAACTCTTTTATCTTTTCTATCTTCTATTTTGCTTTCTTTCTCAGACTCTACGCCCATTTTTATTTGAGCTAACTGTTTTTGGTACTCAAACTCTTGAGCCATTAACTGTTGTTTAACCGTCATCTCTGTTTGCATCCTTTGAATTTCAAACTGTGACTTGGCTTGTTCTACCTGTACTTTTGATTCTGTCATAGCTTGGTTTTTTTGAACCTCAGCCATAGCGGCAGCTTCTGTAGTTTTAGCATTTGCTTGTGCTTGTGCTTGAATCATTTGCTGTTGTTGCGCTTGCTCCCTTGCTATTTTCTTTTTTCTTTTTTGCTTCAGCAACTGATTAGCTAGTTTAAGGTTTTTTATTTGCCTTATATCTATAGCATCTTCTAAGTCAATACCTCCGCTTTGCAAAGCTATTTGTATGTTTTGCTCTAACTGAGCTTGAGCTTCGTCATCAGGTTCTAATTCTAAGAATATACCAAAATCATGCAGATTAAGTGTAGCTATTTCAGCTAATGTACTAGCATTAAATAATGATATGCTCTCTATTAAAGCATTTTTAGTTAAAGGAAAAGAAAGTACATCAACCATCTTTAAAGATATGTTTTCACATATTCTAAGAGCAAGAAATAAGCTAGCTTGATTAACGTGCTTAGTTGCTATATTAGATTGATTAGCAGCCATCTTTGCTATGCCTACTAATGCGTCTTTATCCTGCATACTACCATCTCTAGCTTCGTTAAGACCTGTTACATCTCTTATCATTTGTAGATAATAATTGTAAGTCATTATTAAGCTTTGTAACTTAGCGCTTCCAGCTGATGATTGTAATTCTTGAATAGGCACTTTACCTCTATTTAGCTCTCCATCTTGAGTTAGAGATCTACCAACGATAGAACCAGTTTGAAAATACATGTTTAATGCCTCTGCTGGATTATAATTTGTGCCGTTACCTAGGTCAACTTCAGCGAGCCCATCCATATCTAAGAACACACCATCTGGCACCATTCTAGACAAGACCTGCTGCATTTTCAAATGTGTTATTTGAATCATGTCAGCAAAACCTGTTATCTTACTTACTATAGATTCTATTCTACCTTTATACATTCTAGGTGCGCATATAGCGTAGTTCATTTCAACCTTAGTGTTGTCAGAATTAGGCCTTGTCATATTTTCAGCAAGTTCCCATTTTAACATTATATCCGTACCAAGAACTTTAACACCTGAGTATAAAACTTCTATGGTTCTAGAAACCTTGTTATACGTGTCAGCAGGTGGTGGATTAAATTCGTCTGTTTTTTGAATAACTTTTTCTAAACCATTTTCAGTGTTTTTTAATTTAAACACTTGGTTCATATACGTCTTATATTCAAAATACATAACTTGAACCGTGTTACTGTCGTAGTTACCCCACCCTGTTATGTACTGCCTATTACCTGGCATTTCCTGTATTCTTTGAAGTTCTTTTTCTGGTATACTAGGAAATTGTTTTTTTAATTCAGGTATTGTAATAGATTTAACTTCACCAACATAGTAAACATCTTCAAAGTTAGGATCTTCTGTATAGGAATATATTAAATTAGCTGGATCAACATAGTCAACAACTATACCGTTTGTTTTATTAAAACTTGTTTTAGCACAAGCAATACCACAAACAACTAAGTCTTCGTTTATTCTTCTTTTTGTCAATGGCCATCTATTACTAGCTAATGTAGTTGTTATAGCTTCCTCTTCTGCTATTTCTACTGATTGTTTGTAGGAAAGTTGCATGTGAAGTTCTAATTCCTCATTACTTTGAGGTAGTTGTTCAGCTGGTATTTTTGACTGTTTAGCATCAATGCCCAAAGCTTGCTTTGCTTGCTGCATTAATTCTTTAGCGTACATATCTTCAGCTATAGCCTGTGCATATTTTGTTCGTTTTTTTACAGACTCTGGATCTTGAGAATATGCTTTAATTTCAAACTCTTTATTAGATATACCATTTACTACTATATTAACAAATTTAGATATAACAGGAACTGGCTTCCAGTCTAAATTTAAATAAGACAAATCACCATTTATAGATAACTCGTCTTTGTATTTTTGAACAGATTGCTCTCCTCTAGCGTATAGTCTTAGGTTATGAAAATTATTCCAACTAGTAAGGTATCTGTTACCGTTTGTTCTACCTTGATTAAACCACTCAGTTTCAATAGCAGAAGCTACTTGAGAGCCGTACTCTCTTGAAGCTTTTTCAGCGTCTGGTACTACCTGACTAGGAAAAGCGCTATTTGAATTAGTATATATTTTCATTTATTCAATTATTTTTGACAATGTACCTTTGTTATTATATCTTTTAAAACCTAAATTGTAAGAAGGTCTTTTGAATGTCGGGTTTGGTTTATACTTGTTTTTATTGCAAGCCATAATAGCTAAGCCTGAGCTTATAGACGCATCATGAGATGTTCTATTATTTATATTAAATTTAGCCCAATCTTCAAGAGTTCTTTGGAAATAAACATCACCATAATTACCATCATCTTTTAAACCAACATGGTGTTCTATATAAGATTCTATTGCCGCTGCGTGAGCTTGCTTTATATCTTCACTAGAGTTTGGTATTCCACCTATTTCTCTCTCTGTGGTTGATAATTTACTATATTTTTTATCTGGTCTATTTATAGAGTAACCTCTATAACCTCTACGTTTAAAATAATACAACAGTCTAGGTTTGTTGTTTTCAGCAAGTATTGGCATACCATAAAAAACACAAGCCATTAATACATCTTCAAAAAATATTTCAGCTGTTTGAGGTCTAGATATATATTCTAGGAAAAAATGATTTGATGGAACATTATCCATGTTAAACTTAGTCAAACCATGTAAAGCTCCATTAGATCCTCTTCTGTCTACAGTTCCAGATATATCGTAACTGTCACAACCAAAAGCTCCCATGTAATCATTGCCAGGCCATTTAAGCCCGTTTTTCTTTATAACACTATTTTGCATTTCAACAGATGGTATCCAAGATACAAAAAATCTACCTTGCTTACTAGGCATAAAAACAACTTTAGTATCTTTTACGCCGTTAACCCATTGAAAATTACCTTGTGTTATTATTCCGCTGTTTTTTAAATCAGCATTCCAATCTACTTGTTGATATATTTTAGTAAGATTAAATAAAGATGATTTAGCCTCGTCTCTAAACGCGTGCTCTTCCGTTCTTGGAAACTGACGGTAAAATTCGTTTAAACCATCTTGGTCTTCTTTTAAGCCATTTACTTCGTTTTGCCAGTACTCAATTACACCTAGCTTTATATCAGAACCATGAGGATCTTTTACAGCTTTCTTTGGTGTATCGAAGACAGGTACGCCATAAGAATCAATGTATCCTTCGTAGTTCCACTCCATAGGTATGAACAAAGAATATAATCCCGAGCTAGTCTGCCCATTGGCGTTTCTTTTTGTAACATCTGAAGCGTTATATAGTTTTTTAAAATTATCTCCTCCTTTATCTAAAGCGTTTGATGTACTTCCCATCATACACTTACCTATAACTTTACTACCTAATCTTAATGTTGTTTTTGTGACCCTCCAGTTGTTGAGGATGTTGTTCGGCCTTTCCCATTTCCCCGATTCATCGTGGACGAGGAGTTTAAGTTTTTCCCCATCGTAGGAGTTGTCACCGGTATTCTTCCAGTCGATGGTGGTGTCAAGACCGGTAATTTCTTGTACCTTCGTATTGGCGTCAAGCTTTCTACGGGTGAATTTTGACGCGGGTACCCTGTACGCGAGCTCGGTCTTTGGCCTATCCATACCGTCCTGGATCGGTTTGAAAAAGAAGGGATAGTTAACGGAAATTGGTACCACCTTATCTGTGAACATCTTTTTAGCATCGGGACCAGATTTGGACAATATGCCGAACCGTGAATCCGTGGATATTGTAGCAAGGTTGACCGACTCAGCTGAGGACATAAATGAGAATCCTGACCTACGGTTTTTAAGATAACACATTCCATAAGACCTGGCATCTGCTTTGCATGCCTCCCAAAATATGTAGAATAATCTATTTGATTCCCTAAAGTCTGGTTTCCCAACATCAATTTTGGACCACTGCAAGTACATGTAATGAGTACCAGTGATATAAGTAGGAACGTCTTTGTTAATAAACCAAAAACCTTCTTCACGCCTAATAAATTCTTTGTCAATATAGTCATACCATTTTTCTTTAAAATCCAAAGGGTACTCTTCCCAGTCGAATACAGATTTAATTTTCTTTAATTCCTTGGGGTATTCAGAATAATTCCACTTATTGTTTTCGAATTTTACGACTTCATTTTCTTTTGGTAAAGCTATTTTAAGGTTTTGTATTTCATACACTTCTCCTATCTGGCCAGTCTTACTTATTACTATTATATCGTAATCCTCATTGTAACCGTATTCCCATTTCTTATGCTTGTTCTTGTGATTTAAAGTTTTAGAATCAACATAGTTTTTTAATACTTTGTATAAAGTTTGCTCGTACATTATTTAGATCTACCTTCAGCAAAACCCTTAAAAGCTGTTTCTTCTTTAACTTTTTTAGGTTTCTCATTTAACAAGTCTTCTTCTTCCTGTATTCTATTTAATATTTCAAAAGCATCAAATATAGCTAACTTCTTAGTAGCTGCTGCATTTTTTAATCTGTCTGCCGATATATCATCGTCTGAATCAACAATAGCTTCTTTAGCTACTTTTATTAATTCTTCAACTGCTACTTGCCCAGCTTGGATTATATTCCTTTTGGTTTTGTTGATCTCCATACTTAATTACAATATCATTTGATTTCATACAATACAATCGCTCTTTGTCTACAATAAAGTCATATTCACCATAAGGCGTGTAGCCTACGGTGTCACCCTCGTTTATTCCTAGAGCCTCTAAAGAGCTATTACCTATTTTAAGTATACCAATAAGTTTTTTCTCTTTACTAACCTCTAAACCGTCTTTATCAGCTAGTGGTTTTATAAAACATCTACTATTTATAGAGTTCCATTTGTCTTTTTTCTTATAAAGATATACTTGATCTAGCGCACAAAAATACAAGCCATCAATAAATGATGATCTACTTTTCTTTTTAACGCCTTTCATATCGTAAAACGTACGAAAAACATTGTGATGTATAATTATTAAATCACCTTTACTTATAGGTGTTTTAAACGCTTTAGGAACTTCTACAACCTCAGCGATATTATTAACAAACTTAAAGCTTTCTATTTTAGTATTAAGTATTATTTTTTTATCGCCTATTTCTATTTCATTGTCGTATTCGTTTCCAACTGGTCTAACTATAAAGTCGTATAAGCTTTTCATTAGTATTCCAAATCGTACTCAACGGATATAGCCATGTTAGAATTAAACTTCTTCCACGGCAATATATCGTTGTTTTTCTTTATGTGTATATTATAAGAATTGTCTGAGCCTTCAAAAAGTATATGCGATATCTCATGACCACCATATACTTGTTGTCCTACAGAGTAATGCATAGCATCGTTTTTGTAGTCAGACCCAATACTAATCTTTCTAATATTATTTGTCATCTTCCTGTTCGATGTCAGTATAAGAACCGTCTTTCAAATCTATATTGACTTGGCCATACTGCTCTTCTAATTCCTTCTTTGTTTCGTCTATCTTTACAGTTACTTCTTTAATAGCTGCGTGTGCATTTAGTTTTTGCACATCTAATAAACCTATATGTCTCAACAAATCATTCATCTTTGTTTGTTGCTCAGTTACAGTTTTTAATTGCTTTTCTGTAATCTTGTTTACTTTCATTTCTTTTACTTTACTCATAATTTAATTTAATTGCTTTTTTACTCTATTATATATTATATGCATGTTTGAATCTCCCTTAAACTGTCTAGATAAAATGTTTGGGTTAATTAAAACATACGTCGATTCAACCGTATGTCCATTTGCTTTATTTGTATGGGTTGTTATAACTTTGTATCTATCTTGAAACTTTATTTCCTCTAACAAAACCATATTTTTTTCATAACTAACATTATGAATAGTTTTGACTCTATCAAGTTCATTGTGATTACCAACCGTTATAATACAATTGTAAGACGTTTTGCTTGACTCCCATTCACCTTCTAGTAATAATGTTTCAGTTTGCGCGCTTAAAAAGCTACTAAACAACACAAAAAATATCAATACTGTTTTCTTCATTTGATTTTATTTAATTTAATTAATACTCTTACTATTTATTATTACTTATAGATTTGAACTTTTCCACACCTCGTGATCCAAAGTAAGCTATATAAACAGTTGTAAGTAACTGTTTTAATAATTCAATCCACTCTTGTTCTACCGTAAAAGATATCTCATGATGACTATCTACCCATATAAGAGCTATAGCCATAAACGATAAAAATATTAAAGCCATAGGTCGTGTGTTTTTAGAAAGCCATGAATCTGATTTCATATCACTTTCCCAACGCCTTGTTATTTGACTCTCTGCCTCTGCATTAGCTTTATCCATTATTTCTTGGATTTGCTTTTTAATTAGCAGTTTTTCCTCTTTTGTGGTTGTAAGCTTATCGATGACGTCACCAACTTCTTTGATAACGCCACCCGTAAGCCATTGAATTATTTTTTTCAATTTATGTAATTTTATTTTACGTCTGGAATATACAACGGTGCGCTTCTAGAAAATGTTGCTTTTTTGTTAGGTAACAACGTTGTTTTTGATTTATCTACTTGTCCATCTACCGTCCAGTATTGGTTTAATGGAACCGTGCTATTCCCTGCATTTATTGATCCAATTCTTTGATCGTGAGTTCCAGCGCTTCTATTTACTAAGGGTAATCCTTGGCTTTCTCTAGTTTGATTTGCAGCCGCATTACCTGCGTTAGCAGAGTGACGAGCAATGTACGATAGTGTTTGCGGAGTTAAATTGTTAGAATTAGCGGAAATAAGTTCTTTGAAATTCGCGTTATTAACCTTTGTAGAATCGTTTACAGCTTGCATTTCATTTTTATATCTTTGCATATTAAGTTTCCCAATAAAACTTTGCTTTTCCTGCTTACCACGTCTTTTTATTTGATTTTTTGAATTTGGATCTTCATCAATAGTATTAACCGTGGTTGTAGAAGCTGGTGCTTTTGGTTTTGGTTTATCCTTTGCTAAATTTGTATTATAAGATTTACCATTAAACGTAAACGTACTAAGTCCTGATTTTCTTGCTTCTCCAAAAGCTTTACTAAACTCTGGTGATCCACTTTTTCTTGAAGTAACAACTTGTGAATTAGGAACATTTGGTTTTGTTGTTGTTGTTGTTGTTAGTCTAGCTCCAGTTTCATCATCAGCACTAAAAGTAGCACTAGAACCATCTACTGGATCATGCGTGTGTCCTGCGGCTCCACCATGTCCTGCGTTTGCAGCTCCAAATTGCTTATATCTTGCAGCTCCCCCATTGGTCATTATATCCATTACTCTACTAGCTCCTTTTTTATAGCCGTTTTCTCTTTCAGCTCCAAACTTCTGAGAGTAACCCATTTTAGCCGCTCCGTGCGGATGATCGTGTGGTCCTTTTTTAACGCTATATTTAGCTGCACCTTTCTGGTTTGCCGCTAACTCCTTTGCTGGAGCTGATGGATCTTTAGCTGTTACACTACCGCCATCTTTATTTGTTTTCATTTTTGCCATTGTTATTTTTTTATTTTTTTGCTTTAATTTTTTTTTCTGCGGCGTACGCGTCTTTTTCCCAAGGACCTTTACCGGCTTGCATTACTGAATAGTCGTACTCTTTTCCCTTAAACATCACTCTACCAGCTCCATTAGAATCAACCTCATAGTCTAATCCAGTACCTGGATTTTTTACCTCGTCTTTGTATTGATCAACGTGGATTTTCTCGTGAGCTAAGGTTTTTTCTATTTCTATTGGATCTTTTAAGTCTTCATTTAAAATAATAACTCCGTTTTTAGGTGTTCTAGCAAACACAGGATCTTCTCCCATGTCTCTTTCAAACACAGATGTACTCATTTTGTTTAAATCAAACGGAGGATTAATTCTAAATGCCATATTATCTTCTGTAAGGAAACTTTTCGTTAAACCACTCTTGTCTATTATTACAACCACAGTTAATGTTAAGACCATCAGACACTCTGTCTACGATAGTCTTAACACCTGTTTTCTGTGTGAATTTAGCAATGCTGTCGCCAAGTCCTCTAGACTTCATCTACTATAGAGTTGAATCAGAACTAAATACAGCGCTTGACCAATACATTTGGTTGCTAGATGGTAATCCAGCTCCGTCTTTACCTAACTGGCAAGAAGCAGCTACACCACCAGGGTTAGCTGTTAAAGCTTTTATGATAGATTGAGAAGGCATGTTAGCAGGTACAGTGATTGCAACTGGCTCATCAGCGTTAGCTGGAGTAGCAGTTCCAATAGGACTTTTTGAAACTTGAAGAGTAAGTATTCTACCACCAATAGTGTCAGCTGGTACAGTAGCGCCGTCAGCATGACCAACTCCTAATCCAACAATTCCTTTTAATGTTACTACTACACTGTAGTTTCCTGCTGCTACAACATCTCCTACGTTTTCAATGTCATCAACGTTTACTAATACATCTCTAGAGTAATCTCCCCCAGCTGCTAAAGTAGCGTTGTCGTTTGCGATTTTAAATTTTACAAATTTTGCCATAATTTTTGTTTTTGTTTTTGTTTTTGTTTTTGTTTTTGTTTTATGTGATTTATCAGTTTACTCTGTTTGTTTTAATGATGTTTTTCATCATACTTAAGATCTCCAGCTAATTTTGAAATGTGTTTTTCATCAGCTGTCATATCTATATCACTGTGACCATGTTCGTTATCATAATCAATATCTTCTTTTAGATACTTCATGTGATGCATGTCATCAGCTTTTACAGATTTATAATTATGTTGAGTTACTCTAGTATGTCTGTGATAGTTACCAGAGTATTGTCCTGTATATCCTTTTTTTGTATCCATATCTTATCTTCCTACTATAAAGTCACTTACTGTTATACCTGTTCCTGCAACTGCTGTTACATAATCTACAGCCACGGGAAGTATAGTTCCTGATTGTAAACCTTCAAATGTTATAGCTTGAGACGGTACTGGTGCACCTCCTGTTGCTGATACCACTCCTGGTAATATTACAGTTATTTTTGCATCACCAGCAGTACCCATGTCTCCACAGTATATTACAGATGAATTTAAGTTAGTACCAAGTGTGCCTGATTGATTTTGAAATTCCCAAGCTGGTCTAACATCTATACTTGCAATCATTGCACCTGTCAATGGCATTGCTTTGCTTATTACAGCATCTTGTGTTCTAAATAGTCCCATTTATTTTTTTTTAATATTGTTTTCCTTGAGCACACAAAACAGCATTTAAACCTTTGTAAGGTACAGCTGCTTTTGATATTTGCATACCTGTTATTCCTGAGCTAGAGCCCATCCCGTGTACTCTACCTTCTTGATCTAATGGTCCGTCCCATATAGCGCTTTCACCTACTACGCCGTGAGCGTTTTTAGATGCCATAGTTTCATTGTAATTTGGATCTGTTTTATGCATAATTTTTTTA
>Ga0206125_10002335_pt1 | contig 20244 bp, 43 predicted proteins | sample Helgoland_Spring_4_FD_148598 | JGI IMG/M metagenome (GOLD analysis project Ga0206125, IMG submission 148598) | Pelagic subsurface seawater microbial communities from Kabeltonne, Helgoland, North Sea - Helgoland_Spring_Bloom_20160331_1 | ecosystem: Environmental > Aquatic > Marine > Epipelagic ... | reverse complement strand
TAACCTTTGACGCGGTAGTTAATGACGCAGTTGATGCCATATCTTCATCGGGTTATACAATCGGGCAAAGTCATCCTAATTATTCAGCAATGAAGCTTAGGGGGATCACTTGCGACCCTGTAAGCGGTGCGGAGTGGATGTTTGCGCTAACTTGGTCAGACGATCAAACCATCAGTTCTTCGGGTGCAACTCCTGCGGAATTTAAAGCGCTAATCTCTTATGGCTCTTGGAGTTTTCAGAGAGTTGTGGAAGTTGATAAGACTAATGTTTTAAAGATTATTCAAAATTCAGCGGGTGAAAAGTTCGATCCACCACCATTAGAAACAATTACTTACCCGACTATCTCAGTTACAGTTCGTGAGAACGCACCAAACATTAATTTTATAGAGGATGTAGGTTCAATAAATGACGCTTCGATTGATATTGTTGGTGTTACAATACCTGCTTTTTGTGGTATGTTGGCAGATTATAAAATTGATCCTGTTACTGATCCCGAAACGGGTGTGGTGAGATACAATAACACCTTCACTTTCCAATTAAATTTTAATAAAGATCAGTCTGCTCCTGCCTCTACAATCGGATTTAAAACACAGATTGCTAATGTTGGCTTAAATGAACTTATAGTACCTGCAACAGTTCCGCAAAAGATCTTAGATGATAATCAAGAGCCAGTTAATACTGCTCAATTCCTTGACCCAGTAACAGGTACAGTTTCACGCACACCAAACTATCTAACCTACGTCATTAACGATGTAATCGACTTCTCAACATTCGGCTTGCCAACCGCTTATCCGAGCTATTAAGATGGGTTATACTTTATCAGCTTCAGACCGCGACAAATTACAAAAAGTAATTAAGGATGTAAACGCGCTAACGATCTCAAAGAAGCAAGGGCGCTCGTTCAATCAATTCAATCGTGAGTATACTTATGTAAAACTTACTGAGAATGTTTTAGACGGCGGTAGTCCTACTTTGTTTTGGTATGGCTCAGAAGTCGGTTTTGACTCAGCAGGTGCGCCAGTGGTCAAGGCGAGTGGCAAAGTGTGGGATGTCACGACGAATCCTTTATTAATTGAGGGTGAAGTGGGCGCAGTGGATGATGTTGTGAGAGTTGAGCCTAGCGCGTTAAGTGATGGCTCACTTATTTGGTTAGGTTTTAAACCCGCGGGTGGTGGTGACACAAAAGTAAGGCTTAAAGTGAAAGCAACCGCTACTGTACTAGCTAATGTTGTTTTTTTATGTGATATAATAGATAACACTGGTGCGGTACTTACCGTTGACGTAAATGTAAAGCAAAAGAAATTCGCTTCAGCAAAGTTTTATATAAATGAAATAATTTACGGCGATGTTGACGGCACTGATTATCTTGCTGACGCTTACTTAGCGGGCATTGGTGTAGGCTGATGGCTTCGCGATGGGTTGACAGTGGGATTGATTGGGCTAATCTTGACCTTCATAAAGAAAGGACTTCTTGGGTTATTGATGAGCTTTATCGAGCATTTAAAGAGCGTGAACAAATGCTCCTTTATTATACTGATAAAATAGGAAGCATATCTCCTTGGGACTTAAATGCAGGTATTAGAGATGCTAATAAATTAGATGAAATAATGCTAGGTTTACAGACTTGGCTCAATTCTCTTACAAATAATTACTCTCGCTTCTTTGATTCGTCTAGTAGTCCCGATGGTCAATCAATTACAACAGGCTTTTTAAATGGGCTTCCTTATTATGATAGCACTATTGGAGGTAGCTTAGAACTTCAAGTGGGGGTAAGCTTGGATCAAATAAGAAATTGGGATGTAACTGCACAGAGGATAAATTCTGATTTGCTTCAGATGATTTATTTAGTTTTAATAGAATTAAAGGAGATCATATCAGTAGTGAAAAGCAGTCCTTTCTTTCCTATTCAGCCCTCTAATAATGCTTGGGATGGGAGTTCTGAATTGTGGGATGGTAGCGGAGTTGATTTTGCTTCGGCTGACTCAGATTATACTTCAGACTTGGGATCATCGGGAAACTCTACTGGTGGGCAGTTAGAAAACTCTTTCACTGGCGCGACAAACTATGATCTACTTCACAGGAATTCAAAACTTGTAAATGATAACTTCTTAAACTCTTCTAATATCCCGATAAGTTCAGCAGACTTATTAATAAAAGGCTTTAATTATACAGAAAAAGAATCGGGCGGTGATGATGAATTCACTGAATTAACTTATGATGTATTTCAGCTATCGAATGGAGTAGGCGGTGAGATAATTGTTTTTAATGAAACTCACCCTTTCTCTTTTACTGAAATAACCGTACAAGGGGACTCACAGACTGCGGTGATAAAGACTTATCCAATAGTGAATGTAGACGATTTAGACGCGATCTTATATTACACGCCATAACTTGCAAAAGTGCCAAATTTGACTTAACTTAAAAAAACAACTTAACTAACAAAAGAGACATAAAAAATGGGCAAAGAAGCGGAAAATATAACATCATCACTCAAAAAATCACCGCAGTTGGTTAGTTTGCTTCTCATTGTTGGCGGTTTTATTTATTACTTAATTAGACATGATGAAATGCAAGTAAAAAGCCAAGAGCGCGATGATCTTGTCGCAAAGCAACGAATAGACAGGTGTCATCTTAATCAAGCTCGGGCGACTGAAATAATGGATAAGCTAAACACTAGCTTAAATTCACAGGGCAGCGCTTTTCATGAGTTATCAGTAACGCTCAGAGATTTAAGAAATGTTATGTCGATGCACAACACAAAAATGTCTTTAATCATCTCTAAATTTGAAAAGTTAGAGAAAAAACTAGAAGAGAACGGGGCTAAAAAATGAGCGATCCAAGACAATTTAATTACACCGTTCAAAATAAAGGGAATCAAGTTAATATTGGGACCCATTTTGAAAGCGCCTATACTGATTCAATTTGCACGAACAATGTTGAAACGCCTATAGACATAACTGATTTTACACTTACTGGAACGATCAAAAAAAGTGATGGTTCAGTATTGGCGAATTTAGTTGAAACCGTTGATGATACCATGACGGGATTATATAGAATTGATTCAGCGAACGGTCAATTCAAACTTATTTTAGACGAGGCCACAAGCGGAGTTTTGACGGCTGATGATCTTGGCACGTTTGATATTATTTTCACTGACTCAAACGGTAAGAAAAGAGTTTTTCTTAGGGGTCGAATTGAATTCATTTTAACTGCGAGTTCTTAATATGTCACAGGAAATTATAAGAATTGAAACAATCAACACTGATGTAATTAATGTAGCAACTACTGAAGTGATTAAGATTGAGGGCGTAGGTCTTCAAGGCAATAGCGGTGACAATGTAGGCGTATTAAGCTTTAATGGTCGCATTGGCATAGTCTTTCCCGAATTAGATGATTACCAAGCTAGCTTAGTTGATAATGACTCAAGCGTAGTTGGTGACACTGTTAAAGATGCTTTAGATACAATACAAACTGACTTGGATGGGCTGCCTTCTACATTTGTTACATCCTTTGACGGAAGAACAGGAGCAATAACACCGTCACTTGATGACTACCAAGCCTCATTAATCACAAACAATTCTACTGAGACAGGCGCAACAGTTAAAGACGCGCTTGATGCTTTGGATATTGAGCAGGGCACACAAAACACCGACATTGCCACAAATGCGGGTGATATTGTCACGATCAACAATGAGCAAATAGTGCAGAATGATGCCATTACTGCCATTGAAGACACGGCGGTTTTTGAGTCACCTGTCTCGCCTTTTCCAATCAATTATATTTGGTTAGGCAATCAGTTTCAATATGACTTAATCGGGCTTAATGGAAACCCATACGAAGATGACACAATTTACAATGTAAACAATAATCTAAAATCACCCCTCTACTTCTACACTAAAGACGTATCACCTGTCACACCTACTTTAACTGGCGTCACTCCCGATAGTCAGTCAGCAGGATCAAATGAAGGTGTTATCTTAGCCAATGGTTCGCCTAGTTACTCTTACGCAGATCCAAGTGTTGAACACTTAGTAGAATTCGATAATTTCGATCCGCTTGATGTGGTCAATATACAACTGGACGCTATAGGGGCAACAGAAGTAGATATTTCTAGTTTAGCAGTAGGGGCAGGTGGAGTTGTATTCTTATATAGCAATACTGCCCTAACTGGGAGCGTAACACTTCCAACCATAGGCGCTAGTAACTGTTCTTCGTTAAGATTCTACACAACCGATATAAATGAATTAGTTAATTCAGAATTATACACTGGACTAACAGGTCAGTTAGATGGGTTCAATGCTAATTTACAGGGTGAGTTTAAAGTACCTATAGCGCCTAACATGACCATTTTCAGACTCTTCGGAAATAGTGGCCTAACTTCTATAACAAGCATGGCAGGATGCTTAAGCACTAATCTTATAGATCATAATGGTTGCGCCCTTACTCAAGCCTCAGTTGACAACATATTCAACGACACTGACTCAAACGGTGTATCAAACGGAACGCTAAACGTTTCGGGTGGTACTAACTCAGCGCCTTCGGGAGCTTCATTAACCGCAAGAACTAATCTAATTGGTCGTGGTTGGACTCTTACTTTTAACTAAATTTAATAAAAACGGAAAAAATAAAATGATTGAAATTATCGAGAAAGAAAACGGTGCTTATAAAGTTTCAAACGATGGGACAAAGTGGGTAGTGAATGTGAATGATAACGAAGCAGTGACGCTTCAGAAGTTCGCAGGCAGAAGTGATTCAGACTCAAAAATGGGTTTCATGCAATCTATTTTCCCAACTTACGCCAGTGCCGATATGCTTGATTTAATTGAGTATTGCATGAGCAACGGCATCATAGTAAATGAGCCTTTATTTAGTCAAGTAATTGATTACACGATTAGCGATGAGCATGTAATAAGTGAAGGCGTTTTAAGTGGCTTTGCTGATTACTTAACCGCAACAGGAATCAAGGCTGACTTAGATGCGATCAAAAGACTTGAAGATTATTGCTTAGAGAATTCTTTTGAATTTGACGCAAGACTTTTAGAATTAGTTTAATTTAAGAGGTATGGGAAAATGTCAGATAACAAGATTTATAGTGGTTCCACACAATTAACCCAAATAAGCCCTAATGCATTAATTAGAGTGCAGGACTCGGCGGGTTTTGGTGTTGTCGATTCATCAAAAGTTTATTTAATTGATGGGATTATAGATATGACTGGCGTATCTGTTGAAATTCCGGCGGGAGGAATAAATATAATCGGATATACTTTTGATACTTCTAAATTAGTGAGTTCAGACAATAGCTATGATATGTTTTACAGTGCGGTTGGTGGCAGCGGAAATGTTCTAGCCAATAATGTCGCCTTTGAAGCAAGCGGGACAGGTTCACAAGTATTTAATCTTACGAGTGCCACGGGTTTTGATGCCTTTGAGTTTACCACGGTGAACTTTAATAACTGCACAAAGATTGGTACGATAGATAATTATAGGCAGGGTTTGGAAACTGGCACAGGTCGCTTTGGCGGAACTCCCTCACTTGAATTAGTTGGATCTTGGCTAGGTGGTTATTTTATCGACTCCTCTATTGTTAGGTCATTAACTGATGGTGCTTATTCTCTATATGAGGCGGGCGCGGGTTTTGTGATGAATTCTAGGTTTAGATCAAACCAAAATATTGATCTACCTGCAAGCGCAAGCTTCTTTGATTTCTCATCTTCAAACTTTGTCAATCCTTCAACTGTGCAATTAGATGGGTGCATTGTTTCTCGTAATGGTGTATTTGATGCAGAAGATGCGAACTATACGCCAAACCTATTAAATACTGATTTGGTCTCTCAATGGGGCAACAATAACGGGATTAAAAATACATTTGTAAGTGGTAAAGCAACGCTTACGACTGAGGTGCAAACCACAATAAATACCGTGGGGGTTTTTGAGACTTTGGCGGGAACTTTTACTGAGACTGACCTAGCACACTTTGATTCACCAGTCACAGGTCAATTAAGGCACTTGGGAAATAATCCGCGAGAGTTTACTGTCATAGCTGATTTTATTATTGATGGAGGCTCAAATGATGTGGTAGATTTAAAGCTAGTAAAATATGACGATTCAGCATCTCAAAATGTTGATATTTTCACACAGAGAAGACAAGTGAACTCGCTTGTAGGAAGTAGGGATGTGTCATTTTTTAATATTGTGACAAATATAGAACTAGACCAAAATGACTATGTTTTTTGGGAAGTGGCAAATGAAACCGACACGACAAACGTGACCGCAGAGCTTGATTCTTACTTTATTGTGAATCCGAGATAATGAAATATCTTTTCTTAATCCTATTACTCGTTGGTTGTGGGTCTAATGTAAAACCGACTCAAAACATTCGTGAAGAAGTGCGGGTGATTCAAAAGCAAACTGATGTAATTGACGTTAACGCAGACGAGATCATTTCAAGGGCTCCACAGGTCGCGCAATTAGCTAAGGCAATTAAAAAGGCAAGCAAGGCTATTGATGAGCAAGCTGAGAAGGTAATCAAGAACGTTAAGACGATTGAGAAGAATGACAAAAAAAGCTTTTATGAGGAATATCTTCCTGTTGCTTTGGGTTCAATCGGGCTGCTGATTCTTGTTGCAGGTTTTTACATTCCTGGAACTCGTCACACTTTAGCAGGCGCGGGAATCTTCGCGCTTTCTATTGTCTGCGCTAAGTGGTTCAATGCAATGGCTGATATTGGACTCTGCGCGGTTCTGATGTTTGGGATCTTCCAGTTTTGGGTTTGGTATGAGAAAAGACGCAAGGCACAGGATGATTTGCAAATAGCGCAAGGTGAAGCTAAAGTATAAAAAACAACATTACCTCCCTCGGTTACAATTCTTATCTCCTAAGAACGTTTTTAGAGTCTCATTAACTTGAGGCTTTTTTTTTGGACACGAAAAAGACCCGCCAATTAAGACGAGGCTAAAGAAACCTCCCGCGAGTCAATGACTCAGCTATGTGTGCGGGGGTGTCTTAGGTGGGGTTAGAAACCGACTTGCGGTTGTTGTTGCGGTTGTTGGAACTGTTGCGGTTGTTGTGCTACCTGCTGAAACTCCTGCGGAATTGGCGCGCCCTGTTGGAATGGTTGAGCCTGTTGCGGTTGTTGGAACTGTTGCGGGGCTTGTTGCATTTGTGGCGCTTGACTTTGTGCGGGTGGTTGCCATAGATCTACAACTAAGCTATGCGTTTGCCCGTACTGGCTTGGGCTTTGGCGCTGATTCATTGCCAAGTTTACATAACCCTTAGCATTTAAATGTGACTTCAATGTTTCGAGGTCTTGAGCTGAAAAGCTGATTTTATGGAACACACCAAAGTTTCCGTTCATCTCTTTTGCACCGCCTACATAGATTTTTTCTTGTGACATGTTACTTCTCCGTTGTTATTTTTGTTATTAGGTTGTTTTTGATATATTCTCTGCAAAGCCTTACACGCTCGTAAACGTGCTCCATATACTTTGGTTCAAAAGCGAAATCAAACCGCTTTAAACGATCCTGCAAAGGCACATGATCGAAGTTATGATTTATTCTTATCTCAAGTTCTTTAGCGTCTCTTTCATCTTGAGAGAGTGTAAAGCATTCATTATAAATCTGTTTTGAGAGTAGCTCTTCGGGTGTGTTACACATTGCATACACTACCGAATAATAATGAATCCCAGTGAGCGCCATATATGCCTGCCCCTGACACCAGTAATTGAAATTATAACTCTTCATCTCTGAAGTTTCAAACAGGGGAAAAGTGTCGGGCGACTCAGAGCATTTTGTATCATAAACTCGATCTTTATAAATTAAGTCGGGAGTGCCACAAATATAATCGTTCTCAAAGAATTGCTCATTCTTCTCATTATAAGGCAAGCCATAATTTTCGATGAGCATTGAGATCGCAGTATCTTCGCAGATATTCCCCTTTTTAATCGCGTTCGTGTTTAATTGTTTGCGCCATTTGAAATGCTTTTCCTTAACCCACTTTTCCAGGTAAGAGATGCAAGTCTTAGGAAGCTCTTTAGGCATATCGCGCTTAGCAACGAGCTCTTTTCTTGTCTCTTCCTGTTTAGCGGTTCGCTTCTCTTTAGCTTCAAGCGTTGCAAGGTTCTTAGCTTGGGTTTCAGTTAAGCCACCTTTGAGTGCTCCCATGATTTCAGACATGGCAGAGCAACGTATTTTGAACTGTTCCATTATTGTATACCCAATAAAGCATTTTTAGCGGGCTCATAATCCTTTAGCGCAATATCTGAAATCTTTGCGCCTTGCATTACAGAATCAACTCCAGCCTTGCTTTTGCTTTGTGCGATGGTCATTAACTCAGTAGCTTGTGCAGGTGAGATCCGCTGATATTGAACTGGTGCAGGCGCTTGTTGTTGAATTGGCGCTTGATTCCTTGTCATAGACTTTTCACCATCATCATCTTCACTTGGGATACCTAAAACAGATTGATAAGCGTAGCGTCTTGCATAAGTAATAGCTGAACCCATCGCTTGGGGATCTTGCTTCTTACAGGCTAATAAAAGAGTATTACTGATCCATTCACCGCTTGAGTGCATAAGGATAGTTTCAACACCGCAGTATCCTTGATCCATTATAGGAAACTGACTCACTGCTAAACCGTTATTATCTAAAGCTGATTTAGCGCAGTTTATAACCGCCTCAAGATTGGCGTACTTTGATCCAAAGAAAGGATTATCCGCGTCTTTCTTCGCACCGCTACACTCAGCTTGGAACTTATTTAAAGCCGTTGCAAGTTCTTTAATTGATTCTGATTTTTCCATCTTTCTTATCTCCAGTTTTTTACTTGCTTAAAATTAATTTCAGTTCTTCAACAACTGAATCAATGTGATTCTTAACGTCCTCAACTTTCCCGCAATCGTCAAGCCTGCGATCAACATAAGCCTTTAAAGCTCCGAACGTGCTGCCGAAATGACCTAGCACTTTGTCGGTCAGCTTTCCTTCTTTGCCACCTTTAGGCTGAGTCATTGATGTTTCTATCAGATTGTAGTTTGAGCCGTCTTTGCATTCTACTTTGAATCGTTCGTTTATAATTATTCTCATCTTATCTCCAGTTTTTTACTTCTTTATTTCTTTACTTAGCGAATCAAGAGCCCTGTTGACTAACTCATCCTGGTTCTTGAACTTGTGTGCTTCTTTTACCTTAATCGCTCTGTCCCTCGTGGATTGTCGAACGTTTAGATTGACGAATCTTTCACTCATATTTCACCTTTAATTTATTGTTGAGGTAAGTAAAAATAGTAGTGGGTAGGTATTTATCAAGCACACCTTAAAAGAAAATAGGTATTTTTATTATATTTCATTTGTATTAATTTTAAATCGCTATTAATATACATAAAGCTCGGCCTCGATATTTGCGGGGGAATTTAAAAATCTAACGATTTCTTTATTATATAATACGAACCGCCTTGGCCGAGATACCTTTTTAATAAACCAGGAGACAGAAAATGAACCAACCCACAAACGACAACACGAGAGCACTCTACATCAACATGAGAAGCCACGGCAAGATTCAGCGAACAGGTGACGAGTCCACGCTTCAGAACTGGACTAGCTACCAGTTCACAAACACAAGCTTGGCTCAGCTTTTATTCATCGGCTCGGCTTCGATCCTTGGAGTCGGCGCGGTAATGCTAAAGCTTTTTTTATTGGGGGATATTTAAGATGAAAACATCATTCGAGCGATTCCAAGACATGAAGCGCCAAAGAGAGCTTAACAAGATTCTCGACATCAAAGAAGAAATCGTTTTTGTTGAGGAACCCGAACTAATGCCCTACGATGATCGCGAGGCAGATTTTGAGCTAGAGGGGGTGATGCAATGAGTGAGCAATTATATTATAAGGGATTCAAGATAACGGTCTGGGAAGGCGACATAGACAAGAAGCACAACGAAAGAAAAGAGGGTGAATCTTGGTTAGCAATGAGAGGCAGAACAGAGCCTTTGAGAGCACAACATAAGGCCGATTATGAGAATGCAGTAAATGAATTAAAGGAGCTATTAAAATGAGCGTTCTACAAGACTTATTAGAATGGGAGAAAGACCAGCTCAGAAGGCTTGAACTTGAGTATGCCGAAGCTGAGACAAAGGAAACTGAGTTTATGCTATTCGGCTACAAACTGAAAACAGAGCACGTAATTCAGCACTTAGAAACTAAAATAAAAGTATACGGAGATGACGGAAAATGAATAATAAACTTTTAATAAGAAAATCACTGACTTTTAAGTGTAACTATTGCGCATGGTCTTTAACGAGGGTTCGCGGTATTTATTCATGCACAGATAAGCAATGTAAGAACTATTCAATACCATATACATTAAAAGAACTTAGGAGTGATAAACCATGAAATGCGCTAAACCAACCTGCACCCGCGACATCGTTATTGTGAAGCCCGATTGCCACAACATGAGAACTTGCGAGCAGTGTGAACAGGAGGCTAGAAACTACTGCCTTAGAGGTAAGATGAATAATAAACCATGTGTAGAAGGAGATAGAAAATGAGTTGCCCACTACATAGCAACGATAATTCATGTGCAGGATGTGCTAAAATTAAAATCAAAGACCTCGAACGCCAAATTGAGGAGGCTAGGGAGTTTCTAAAAGAAGCTTACGAACTTCTAGAGTATGGGATTGAAGATAACGAAGACGTCATATGGTGCGATAAATACAATGAAAAACTAAAGGAGAAAGGCGAATGAGCGAACTTTACAAAGCGGAGAGGATGCGTGGTGGAGATACGGTTAATTCAATGACAATATCGAAAGGAACCTGCAAAAGAAAGCGTAATTGTATTTTTATGGAAATCAGTGAGGGCGAGTGGGTAGAAATAGACCCAACAACGCTCGTCCAAGTATCGGGGAAGGCGGTGGATCGGGTTAGGGAGTTGGAGGATTGTCTTGAGCATATAAAAACTATCTCTATGAATGATTTTGATCACGACATGTTCAGAATATACAATCTATGTAACGAAAAACTAACCCCGAAAAGCGAGGTGTAAGGTGAAGGAAACAATCATAAAGTGTGATGTATGTAAATCACAGGAAGATGTAAACCAAGAAGAGATGCAGATGTTAAGGCATTTTGATAGTTCTGATGGAAGGTCTTTTTCAGATCATTTTGTCACTGAAACAATAGATCTGTGTAAGCAATGTCTCGATGCAAACTTGAAAAGTGGAAAGTATTTGATTGACGAGAGGGTTCAAGGGTATGGTAATATTGTTTTAAAAGAGTAACCTAACCCAAGCGTAAAAAGCGTTTCTTGACTAACCCTCTTGATCTATCGCTTATGAAGGCGAACCGAATATCTGCGGTTCGTCTTTTTTTTGTTTTGGTGCTATATTGAATAGCGCCCGCAGGCTTCTTGTTTATAAAGTTGTATAACAGAGCTCAACTCGCGAATAAATCCTTTAGAGCGTTACGCATTTGACTCTAATTGTTTGGCCCTTACATAATGCCCGATGACAGTAGGTTAAGTCAAGGATTGGAGCGACAACGGCTCTGATCCTTTTTTTTGTGTCATGGTGGGTTGGCTGCGGGGGATTGCTTTTTTTGTGTAGAGATTATATAAAGTATAGTTTTTTATATAATAAAGTAGAGAATACGCTTGATAATAGCTTTTTGGCACTATACTTTGATTTATCACCTAAAAATAAAACAAAGGATATACCATGAAAGAAGCATCTGTAAAAGTCGATAAAGAGTTCCTTGATGACGTAAAGAAGATTAAGAAGCTAACTGGTAAGAGCATCAAGCTCATTATCAAGGAATCTGTTCAAGAGTGCTACAAAGGCATGTTCAAGTAATATGAACGGCTACGAGCTATCACGCGCATGGTTCGATTTCAGTTTTGATAATCCCGAAAAAATTAAACCAAGTCATTCAGCAGTCTATTTCTTTGCCATTGAGCATTGCAACAGATTAGGATGGAAAGAGAAGTTCGGCTTCCCTTCTCAAATGGTCATGGAAGCAATCGGAATTAAGAACTGGCGAACGTATAGCGGAGTCTTAAAAGATTTAGTTGAGTTTGGATTCATTGAAATGATCGAAACATCTAAGAATCAGTACTCTGCAAACATAGTTGCTATTGTAAAAAATACCAAGGCACCTACCAAAGCACTAGACAAAGCACTGCAAAAGCATGGTACAAAGCACAGTCAAAGCACTGTTAGTATAAATAAACAAGATAACAAAGAACAAGGAACAAAGAACAAAAGACCTACCGATTACCCTTTTGAATTGTTTTGGGAAATGTATGACAAGAAGACAGGCAAACCCAAGTGCGAATCTAAATATGAGAAACTCAGCGAAGAGATAAGAAAGACTATTTTTGAGCATGTTTTGAAATATAAAGAATCTCAGCCGGATAAGCAATTTAGAAAAAACCCCGATACATATCTTAATCAGCAATCATGGAATGATGAGATAGTGAGCAACACACCACCAAAACCGCAACAAAGACAAATAGGAGATTTTCTGTAATGATTAACGAACAAATAAAAGCAGGGTATAAGCTTTTATCAGTTTTGAAAGGAAACCCCGAAATACTTGAGGAATCAAAAGCCTTGAGTATTGAAAATCCTTTTTTTAACGAAGAGACAAATACCTTTTTTAGAATTTGGAAGGAAGAGATGAAAGTCAAGAAAGGCGCTCTTTCGCTTATTTCAGCTTCAAAGAAATTCAAAGAGATCTACCCGCAAGCAACAACGATTCAAGAAATCCGCGCCTGTGGTGGTGAGTTCCACAACTGGAAAACCTACGACCATCTAATTTTTGAAGGTTGGGCAAAAGGCAAGCTTTCCAGGTTAGGCGCTCATCTGATCCAAGGACAGACCACCGCAGAAGATACGGAAAATCTTTTATTGACCGCCAATGAAACCATAACCGCTATTGATGCTTTCAGTAATACTGATGAAGAACAAACGAAAGACGAGGCTTTGAATGAAGTTGTTAAAGATTGGGTAGATCGTTGTAATGGTGAACAAGGCGCTTTTATTCCTACTGGCATAGATGGGCTCGATAAACTCATTAAAGGCTTTAAAAAAGGTACTATGGTGGTCTTAGGGGCGCGTCCAAGGGTCGGCAAGACTGCATTAGGCTTGTCAATTATGAATAACATGGTTAATGATGGTGTTTTCTGCGGTTTTGTTTCTGTTGAGATGACCAAGAAAGAATGTTTTGAAAGGTTGGCTTACATTGAGGGTGAAATAAACCCCGACTTCGCTGAAGCTAATTGCGCTCAAGGTTTACAGGAAGCAACAAAGGCGATTGGTGAATTGCGTTCTAATCCAAGATATGAAATCATGGACACAACACGCAGACAGGTTTCAAATGTTAGGCGCATGATTCGGGAGATTATGAGAAGGCAGCCGAAAACAGAAGTTGTTTTTGTTGACTACCTGCAAAAGATAATGAGTGATGATGGTTCAAAAGATCCACGTAACCGAGTCATGGAAATCAGCGGAGTCTTAACCGATATAGCGAAAGAGTTAGATATCTGCATCGTTCCAATGGCTCAGTTAAATCGGGGCGCTGATGAGAATAATTTTCCTAATTTGTCTAACTTACAAGAGTCTTCAGCGATTGAACAAGACGCGCATTTGGTTATAGCTATTCACCGTTCAATGGTTGCTCAAATGGAAGCATCAACTTACGGAAAGACTAATACGGGAACATGGAAGGAAAGCGGAAAAGTATCTTGCGAGGAACAAGAGCTAAACGCGCTTCAATCTTATTTAATTGTATTAAAGAATCGTAGCGGTCGAGATGGCTTTGCTAAATGTATTTATAACGCGCCATCGACAAAGTTTAAATCTGATGAGTCGTGGAAAGATGAAGGGAGTTATATGTGAATGAACTACTTGAGGTACTAAAAGATTGTGATGAGGAAGATAAAGATTTTATCCAAGATGAATTATTTTCTGAAATTAAAAGACTTAAAAGCAATCTTTACGCAAATTATCCTCAATGGTATCGGGTTAGATGGGGACACGAGCAGGCAAGAAGCGAAGAGCATTTTAATGAGTGTAGAAATATTTGGATAGATAAATTAAAAGATGGGACACTTTACAAAGAGATCCCAATAAAACAAAACTAACGGCAAACGCCAAGGAGATAAAGATGAGTATAAGAAGCGATGAGCAAAATAGGACAATCAAAGACCTAAAAACCCAACTAGCCGAGAAAGACAGGGAGATAAAAGAAGCTATGAGTATGCTTGAAAACGTTCTTTATTGGTATGGATGTCCCGATGACTACAAGGAAAGAATAGAAAAACTAATGAGGTTGTTATAATGAACCACCGCCAAAAAGAACTAACCGCAATCCCCAGTCATCGCCCATCAAAAGCAACCGTTGAGGAATGGACGCGGCAGTTAGAGAGATTGAAGGCAGACGCTAAGAGCCAACGAGACTGGGCGCGGTTAGATAGATTGCTGATAATTGAAAACACGATAAACAAACAGGAGAGCTGAGAAGATGAAACTTAATTATAAATGGACAATGAAAGACGATTACCCAACTGAAAAGAACGGCTTAAAAGTATTCTCTTGCTTTGCTTGCGGTGGAGGCTCGACAATGGGCTACAAGCTCGCAGGGTTTGACGTAATCGGGTGTAATGAGATAGACCCAAAGATGAATAAAGTCTATGTTGAGAATCATAATCCTAAATTTAACTTTCTTGAAGGAATCCAAACTTTTAAGCTTCGCGATGATCTACCAGAAGAACTTTACAATCTAGACATTCTTGATGGTTCGCCGCCTTGCAGTTCTTTTTCGATGGCAGGTAATCGTGAAAAAGACTGGGGCAAGGAAAAGAAATTTAAAGAGGGACAAGCTGAACAGGTTCTTGATACTCTATTTTTTGACTTTATTGACTTAGCAGAGAAATTAAAGCCTAAGGTGGTTATCGCTGAGAATGTCGCAGGGATGCTTGTTGGTGAGGCTCAAACTTATGTTAATAAAGTTTTAAATGAGTTCAATAAAGCAGGCTATTATGTGAGCTACACTTTACTAGATGCTTCTAATATGGGAGTTCCACAAAAAAGAAAGCGTGTTTTTTTTACGGCAATTAGAAAGGATTTATATAAAGGGGCTTTTGTTGATTTATTTCAAAGTGAACCCGAATTGAAACTTATTTTTAATAATAAAAGAATCTCATTTGGAGAGATTGAAGAGAATGATAAAAATAGAAAAAAACTATCCCCAACTTATGTAAAACATTGGAGTAACGCTTCTAAAAGAACTGGCTACACTACCCTTAAAAATGGTAACACATTTGGATTTTATTACACAGCAATAAGAAAAAAAGTTTTTGTTACTTTGACAGCAGGAAACAGTGAGTATGGAATTGAATCAGAACCAGTTTCAGTGAATAATAATGAGTTTATTAAAATAGGTGCTTTCCCATCTGATTATAACTTTTTAAACGAAAGACCAAAATATTTAATTGGCATGTCAGTACCTCCTTTAATGACCGCAAGAGTCGCAAACGAAGTTAAAACACAATGGTTGGATAAATTATGAATGACAAGCGATATAAGATAACAGAATCAGAAATAAAAGAGATTAAGCGACTGAGGAAAGAAGATCCTGCATTTTGGAGCTATGCACAATTAGCAATGAAGTTCAGATGTAGCTCGGCGAATATTTGCTATCATGTAAGAAATCGAAACGAAGTAATAAAAAAGAACAGGAGAGAGAAATGAACTATAAGACAGAAGGAAAAGTTTATAAGCAAGATAATATCACAATTTATAATGATGATTGTATGAATATCTTAAAACAAACCCCCGACAATTATTATGATCTTTGCATTTGTGATCCGCCTTATGGGATAGGGGAAAGTGGCAAAACTAACAAAACAAGAGGCAAATTAGCTGTAAGTAAAAACTACAAATCTTTTGCAGGCGACGACTTAAAGGCTCCCGATAAAAATTACTTTATTGAACTTAAAAGAGTCTCAAAAAACGTGATAATTTGGGGTGCTAATCATTTTATTCAAAATATACCAAACGCAAACAGTTCATCTTGGTTGGTGTGGGATAAGATAAACGGGGCGACTGATTTCGCAGATTCAGAACTTGCATACACATCATTTAAAACGGCAGTAAGAAACTTTAGATTTCAATGGCAAGGCATGCTCCAGGGTGACATGAAAAACAAAGAGCAACGAATCCACCCAACACAAAAACCCGTAAAGCTATACAACTGGATTTATAAAAATTACGCGCAAGAAGGCCAGAAGATTCTTGACACGCATTTAGGCAGTGGTAGCAATGCAATCAGCGCACACTATGCCAAGATGGGTGAGTTTGTAGGCTGTGAGCTAGATGAGGATTATTACAAAGCAAGCATTGAGCGAATATATAAAGAAACAAGACAACAGGAGCTATTTTGATGGACTACGAAAACTTGCCCGAAAAGCAGATGCTAAAAAGAACCGCTAACACTTTCAAATGTGAGTCATGCGATCAGATAATAGGGATTCAAGCGGATAAGAACGGGAACGAAAAACCCGAATCAGTAACAGATTATTACAGGATTAAGATAAGCAAGCAGGGAAGAACGGCGTTTTTATTCGTCTGTCCAAGTTGCGCGTAAATTAAATAAACGAGCCGAATTTTAAAAGATTCGGCTTTTTTGTGTTTATTTTATGTAATATGATTTGTATTACATGTAATATGAATTAATATATCTTTATCAACAACCTAAACGGAGATAAGAAAATGACACTAAACACAGCAATCACTAAAGCCGAATCATTCACTGACAATACTGCAAAAATCAATTTGATGAAAAGAAAATTCGCAATACTCACTAAAAAAGAGTTCGATATCTTCTTTATCTACTTCATCGAAATCGGCTTCAAGTGGAAGGAATCAATAACTTGGGCAAGAGAGGAAGCGTTAGACCCGCTACCAAAAACAAAGTTTATTTCAAGACGATAACAAATCAGCCCTTCGGGGCTTTTTTAGGTAACAGGAGATAAGATGAATAAAAGACAATTAAAGAAGCAATTAACATATCACATTAGAACAACTAAGAGCATGAGGAACGAGAGGGATTTTTATAAGAAAAGATACATTGAGTTAGAAGTGAAAGTAGACCTTGCTTTTAGTGAATTGAGTAAAGCAAGAATAAATCACAATAAATTGATAGGAAACCATGAATTACTAAAAACTAAGTTTGCTGAACAAGATCCACATTGTCATCATTGTCAAATAACCATAAGCAAGAGATCTATTTCTTGTAGATCTTGCTATAATAAACAAAACCAAGGAAAACCATGAACCATAAAGAAAACCCAACACCACCAAGACGAGTCAAAAAGAGCCACCAAGTTCAGTTCTATGACGATGTATGGCAGAAGGCAGTAAATGACGCTAAGGGGCTTGAAATCAGCACTCAGCAACATTTAGAGAACTTAATTTTAAGCGCGTATGATCGTTGATAGAAAAAGAAATAACAGGAGATAAGAGAATGAATTGGATAATAGGTTTTGTAGTAGTAGCGGTAATTCTCGGAGTCTGCGCGGGATTATCAAATAATGATAACGATAAAACGAGCTCACAGAAAGCGCTTGAAGGTGGGGCGACTGGCGCGCTTATGAGCTTGGGATGCTTGTTTCAGATCTTCATGGCGCTTATGGGGCTCGCGTTTATGTTTTTCGTTCTGAATTTTGCATACGCTTTGATTTTTAAATAGGAGATAGGAAGATGAATCAAATGCTATACGGAGGGCTAAAGCCATTGGCGAATGTTGGTGAGAGTGGGATCGTGACGAAAGGCGCTTATATCGAGGCGAAGAAAGTAAAAGTAGACACCTCAAGCCTAAGAGCTGAAGTTGCAGGTACGGCAAGATTTGGCGGTGGTTTAGTCTACTCAAAGCCTACTTATAAGCTAGATGTAAAGCTGATTCACAAGAAGAGAAAAGAGCTTAAGATGACGCAAACTGGCATCTATAAGAAAATGAAGTTGAGCACCACGACTTTTTATAACGCGATTAATGGCGGTAGGGTTCAGATTCACTGTGTTGAAAGATTTGCTGACTTGCTAGGATTGACTGAAGAGGAACTGATAATTAAGGAAGATGAGAAATGAGAGAGATTTTATTTAGAGCATTTGTCCCAAGTGAGGGAGATTACTATTACATAGAAAAGGGAAACCCTTGTTGGCTTCAGCTTGAAGGTGATAAAATCACTTTATGGGAGGAATACGAAAGTTGGTGTTCGGGAAGTGGTGAATGGACTTCCAGTGAGTCAATAAGAGAAATAAAAGATTTTGTTTTAGAACAATACACAGGACTCACAGACAAGAACGGGGTTAAGATTTTTGAAGGGGATAAGTTAAACTGGATTCAATTTAATTTTACTGTTATTTGTGAATGGGATAATGACATGGCTAAGTTTTTTTTAAAAGCACCCTATAAACTTGACTCAATAGGGATAACTAGATTCACAAGAAATCAATTTGAAATAATCGGCAACATACACGAGGAATCAAAATGAGAGAAGCAGAGCGCAAAGCAAAGATAAAGCTGATTAAGGCTGATATGAAAAGAAACATGGTTACGCCAATAAATAAGCTGACCGACTGCCCAACATTCATGTGCGAGGGTGCTAGTCCAGTAGGCGTGGCTTGCTTCGGTTGCTTAGAGTCAAGGCTTAACGTTCTGATGACTCCGAAAGAGATTGAAGAACACGATGAGGCTTGGTTGTGATTATCTTAATACAAGGTGAGCCAAAACCACAGGCACGACCAAGAGCATCAAGGCGAGGTAATCATATCCATATGTATTCACCTAAGACTGACTGGCGAAACCACTGCTTAAAAGTACTTAAGGAACAAGACGCGCACTTTGATAAAGCTATCTGCTTAAGACTGATATTTTATATGCCAAGACCTAAGAATCATTACCGCACAGGAAAGTTTTCTGAATTATTAAAAGACTCAGCGCCAAGCTTTCACACTAAAAAACCCGATGTGGATAATCTGAGTAAAGCGGTTTTGGATGCAATGACGGACGCGGGTGTGTTGTCAGATGACTCAATCGTGGTTCAGCATTATATTTATAAGAAGTACACCGAGAGAGAAACAGGTGTTAAAATCGAAATTGAAGAATTGGAGTAGATGATGAAAAAGATGATCGAAGAAAAAATACATTATAATCTAAATTGGGCTTATGGTGTTGAAATATCAGAAATTGAGAAAGACATAAAAAAGCTTAAAGAACTTGGCGCAACTCATATTGAAATTGATGTTGGTTCTTGTTATGGAGATTATTATTTAGATATAGAAGCACATAATAGAAGAATGGAAACAGACGAAGAATATGCTAAAAGACTAAAAAAAGAAGACGAATACAAAGCGAGAAAAGAGGATCAAGAATATCCTTTCGGGTGATAGTATGAAATGGGAAAGGGATATTTACTGCGCTAAGTGCAGGCGGTTAATCAAGGCAGGAAGGCAGGTTTACGAAGTGGATTCACATTTGAGCGAGTTGATTAAGCTTCATATTTGTAGAAAATGTAAGTTAGATAAAAACAGGAGATAAGAGATGAACATAATCGAAATAATAATCCTAACGCTAATAGCGATCATAGGAACAAATGCGTTGGCTTGGTTTATGATTTGGAGGCAGGTTAGCAGGGTTGAGATGATGCTTGAGGACGAGATAGAAGCGGGGCGAGTTGTGAGAGATGTTAAGTTTGCGGATGAGGTGGGGAAGTGAATAAATATATGTTTGATTTTATGATTAACTCAATAGATGAAAATGAAGGTGTGCAGACTTTTGACACTTGGGGATGTGCAGAGAGATCTTATATTTACACATTTATAAAAAATCTAGATACTGATTTCATTAAGATTGGAGATGAATTGTTTTCTGTTCAGTGGCGAAAAGGTGGTGGTTGTGGTATGGGCGCATCTCCCGATAGTATAAAAATGACTAGATGTAAAAAGAGCAATACATTTATATTGGATGAGGTGGAGAAATGAATATATATAAAATAGAAAGAAGCGACGAAGTAGGATATGACGAATTTGATTCTATGATTGTCGCAGCAAATAGCGAAGAGGATGCAAAGTCAATTCATCCTTACGACCACGCAGATAATCTTAGCATTAATTTTGACAATGATTATGGTTCGTGGGTAAAAAAAGCAGAGATTGACACACTTCTCAATGTTACGTGTATAGGTGAGACAGAGCTAAAAAAAGGTG
>Ga0206125_10002333_pt1 | contig 20250 bp, 20 predicted proteins | sample Helgoland_Spring_4_FD_148598 | JGI IMG/M metagenome (GOLD analysis project Ga0206125, IMG submission 148598) | Pelagic subsurface seawater microbial communities from Kabeltonne, Helgoland, North Sea - Helgoland_Spring_Bloom_20160331_1 | ecosystem: Environmental > Aquatic > Marine > Epipelagic ... | reverse complement strand
GCGGAATCACCGGATTGGCGAGCTGCAGCACTTGGCGGATTACCAGATCCTGAATCGCGAGGCAATTATCCCGCAAGGCTTCGTCGCCACGCAGCTTGCCCTTGGATGCTTCCACATACCAATCGCAAAAATCGCCCCAGAAAAAGGCGTAGATCAGGTGCGTCAGCGGTGCGATCTCGTAATTGGCAAAGCACTTTTCGATTTCGGCAGTCACTTCGACCACGCGCGCCAGGATCCAATGATCGTAATCATCACACCGGCTGGTATCAATCCGGCTCAAGATCGCGGCTAGGCTGGAGTTGTCCGCCATCGGCCCAGACATCTGGCGGAAGCGCGAAGCATTCCACAGCTTGTTAGAGAAATTGCGACCGATCTGGATACGCTCTTCGGTGAAAAGGATATCCGAACCAGACGGGGCGATATTACAAATACCAAAGCGCAGACCATCGGCGCCGTATTTCTCGATCAAATCGAGTGGGTCAGGCGAATTACCCAGTGACTTCGACATTTTGCGGCCCTTTTCATCGCGAATAAGGCCGTGGATGAACACGTTCTTAAACGGAATACGCTTCGCGAGTTCTTCATCGGACAGGTCCTTGGCATCGTCGCCATACAGCTCGATACCCGCCATGATCATACGCGCGACCCAGAAGAAAATAATATCGAAGCCGGTCACTAGCACGGAGGTGGGATACCAGAAATCGAGCTCTTGCTGCTGCTCTGGCGTTGGCTTCGGCCAACCCAGATTCGCCATGGGCCACAGATACGACGAGGCCCAGGTGTCGAGCACGTCGTCCTCTTGCTCCCAGTTTTCAGGATCGACTGGCCCTTCGACCGAGACATGTACATGCGCGGGATTGTCAAAATCGAGTTCCGTGTGCGGGATGTGCTTGTTGTACCACACCGGGATACGGTGACCCCACCAGAGTTGGCGGCTGATGCACCAGTCTTGAATGCCGTTGAGCCAGTGCAGATAGGTCTTTTTCCAGCGGTCGGGGTGAAATTTGATCGTGCCATTTTCAACCGCACGCTTGGCCTCTTCAACCTTCGGATATTTGAGGAACCATTGCTCCGAAAGACGCGGTTCGATCGGCACATCGCCACGCTCTGAGAAGCCGACGGTGTTTTCGTAGGGTTCCGCCTTGATTAAAAGATCCATGTCTTCGAGCTTGGCGACTGCCTGCTTGCGAGCCTTAAAGCGATCGACGCCGTCGAATTCCGCGCCTGCGAGGGCATTGAGCTTACCTTCGTGGTCGATCACTTCGATCGTTTCGAGGCCGTGGCGCTGGCCGATCTCGAAGTCGTTCTTATCGTGCGCTGGCGTTACCTTGAGACAGCCAGTGCCGAACTCACGGTCGACATATTCGTCGCCGATGATCGGTATCTCTGCCCTTGGGAACGGCCGCCAAATGGTCTTGCCGATCAAGTGCTGGTAACGCTCGTCCTCTGGATGCACCGCCACCGCAGTATCACCCATCAGTGTTTCGGGACGTGTGGTGGAAATTTCGAGGTGGGTGCGCTCGCCGTCTGGCTGCACCAGCTCGTAGCGCATTTTATAAAAGAAACCACTCTGCGGCTTCATGTTCACCTCTTCGTCGGAAATTGCAGTGTGCGTCGAAGGGCACCAATTAACCATGCGCTTGCCACGATAAATATAACCACGCTTATAAAACGACACAAACGCAGTGAGCACCGCCTTCGAATAGTCCTCGTCGAGAGTAAAACTGGTGCGATCCCAGTCGCAAGACGCGCCAAGCTTTTGTAATTGGTTCAAAATAACGCCGCCCGATTCCTCCCGGAAGTCCCAGACTTTTTCGAGGAAGCCCTCGCGACCAAGATCATATTTGCTTTGCCCAGTGGCATCGCGGAGCTGCTTCTCGACCTTGGTCTGAGTGGCAATGCCCGCGTGGTCGGTGCCTGGCTGCCACAGCACGGCTTTACCTTCGAGGCGCGCCCGGCGCACGAAGATATCTTGCAAGGTGTTATCCAGCACGTGGCCCATGTGCAGCATCCCCGTGACATTGGGCGGCGGAATCATGATCGCATACGGCTCCTTCGCCGAATCAGCGACCGCCTTGAAGCATCCCGCTTCGAGCCAGTTGGTATACCAGCGTTGTTCGACTTCTTTGGGTTCGTAAGCTTTGGCGATTTCAGACATGTGAGAAAAAATGGGAAAGAAGCCAAAGGTGTGGCTCTGCTGGAGGCTTTCAAGCTAGAAACGCGCAGAAGCTGACGAGGAGGTGTTATTGCGAAAGTTGCCAGGTAGTGTCGTCGCTTGCGGCGACCGGAGGTCCAGAAAGCCATACGAATTGGCCTGCGCAAGCGTAGACGCCACGGGTTCAAGACCACGATCAGACTCCTGGCATCAAGCCAGTCGCTACTCTGGTCTCTGATCTCCGGTCTCCGGTCTCCGAAAAAGATTCATAGTAATGTATTCAGTTCTATAACGAATAGTATGGTATGAATACATCCGAACAAAAAACCGTAGTCATCGGCGGCATCACTGGTGGTATAGGATCGGCATTGGCTGAACAACTCTGCCGTACCGGTGATCGTGTCGTTGGCTTTGCCCGCAATACGCCGGGGCTCGAGGCACTACAGGCGCGGCATCCAGAGATCGAAATCCATAGCTGCGACGCCACCGACCCTGAAGCGCTCAGTAGTTGCTTCGAGCAAATCATCGCAACCCACGGTCAAATTGATGCCTACGCACATGCGATCGGTTCGATTTTTATCAAGCCCGCGCACCTCACCTCCACTGAGGATTGGCACCACACCGTCCTCACCAATCTTAGCAGCGCATTTTACGCACTCCGGGCAGCGACCAAGCATATGAGTCGACAAAGCCGCGGCAGTTGCCTGTTTTTTAGTACGGCGGCCGCGCAAGTCGGGATCGCCAACCACGAAGCGATCGCCGCCGCAAAAGGTGGCATTGAAGCCATGGTCCGCTCTGCGGCAGCGACCTACGCTCCGCGCGGCTTGCGGATCAATGCGATCGCCCCCAGCCTCACCGACACGCCGCTCGCGGGGCCGATGACCAGCAACCCGAAGATGCTGGAGATATCAAAACGGATGCACCCACTTGGTGACATCGCTCGTCCAGATGATATTGCGAATCTCGCGGAGTGGCTACTCTCTGCCAGCGCCCGCTTTGTAACAGGTCAAGTATTCACCATCGATGGCGGGATCTCGACCATTGTGCCCAAGCCGAAAATATAAATAAGAATGTGCCGCATTAGCATACTGTTGATCGTTGCACTACTGCCAGTCAGTTCCGTGCGAGCTGGTGTGTCTGCCGAATCAGCACTCATTGAAGGAGTCAGTTATCCGAAAATAGGAGAGCATCGCGTCAGCTACAAACTGCTCTTCAAGCTTTACGATGCCGCCCTGTTCGCAGAAGCGGGCGCGACCGCAGAGCAGGTGTTGGCGCGCAATTGCTCATTTCGCCTCGAGTTCCGCTATTTGCGCAGCATCTCGAAGGCAACGATTCTAAAGTCGGCGGATCACATGCTCGCCAAGAACCTCAATGCCGAGGCCTTGCCGCAGATCGCCGCCGCCACGCAGCAATTGCACGCGGCTTACCGCTCGGTCGAAACTGGGGACGTCTCATCGCTTACCTATATTACTGGCGTCGGCACCACATTTGCCATCAACGGCGAACAGTTAATCACCATTCCTGGTAAGGACTTTGCGCAATACTACCTACAAATCTGGCTCGGCGAGCACCCAGTCTCTGTGCAATTACGCGATCGGTTGCTCGGGAAATAAACCGAAAAACTGAAATCAGCGATTCTACTAATCGACCTGATAACACCGTCCTGTGGTCGGCACCCCTCAATTTACTTGTCATCGAGGTGATTTATGCAAATTTCGTTGGCTTCGCTATTATGGCTACTACCAAGAAAAAATCTGCACCGCTGACCAAGAAGCCTCAAAGCTTCTTGAATGCACCGATCAACAAAAAGCTTTCTAAAGAAGACAAGCTCGAGCTCTACCGCATGATTGTAGGGATTCGACGCTTCGAGGAACGCTCGCTACGCGCCTACAACCAAGGTAAGATTGGGGGATTCCTGCATCTCTACATTGGTCAAGAAGCGATCGCCTCTGGCGTCGTTTCGTTGATGGAAGAGAACGACCACATTATCACCGCCTATCGCGACCACGGTCACGCGTTGGCAGTCGGCATGTCGATGAATGAGTGTATGGCTGAGATGTATGGTAAATACACTGGCTGCTCGAAGGGTAAAGGTGGCTCGATGCACTTTTTCGCACCGGACAAAAATTACTGGGGTGGCCACGGCATCGTCGCCGGCCAAACACCACTCGGTGCCGGCCTCGCGTTCGCACTGAAATATAAGGGCCTCAAAGGCTGTGCGATGGCTTTCCTCGGCGACGGCGCAGTCAATCAAGGCTCCTTCATGGAGACGCTCAACCTCGTATCCCTCTGGAATATCCCCGTCGTCTTTGTCATTGAAAACAACGGTTACTCGATGGGCACCAGCCTCAAACGCTCCTCTGCGGAAGAAAACCTCGCACACCGTGCGGATGGTTTCGACATCGCATGGGAAGTTTGCGATGGCCACGACGTCTTCGAAGTTCGCGAAGTCGCCGACCGCGCGATGAAGCGTGCCCGCGAAGAGCATAAGCCTTTCCTGCTAGAAATCCGCACCTACCGCTATCGCGGACACTCGGTGGCGGACGCCAACCACGAGAAATACCGTACAAAGGAAGAGATCGAGGAATACAAGCGCACCAAAGATCCGATTAATCTGATCAAGTCTCAGTTGCTCGCCGACGGCACTTTAACCGAAGCGCTGGCCAAAAAGATCGACCAAGAGAAAAAAGACGAAGCCGAAGCTTCAGCCAAATTCGCCGAAGACAGCCCTTACGCACCGCGTGAGGAAATCCAAACCGATGTTTATTGGGAAGTCGACAACGACGCCGACAACAAACTCAAGGGCAGCTACTTCTTCAACGACTAGAAACCAATTAGGAATTACGAATTGATTCACCTCATTCTACTCCTGACTCCACGCTTCTAACTTCTAACTCCTTTAAATAAAATGCCACTCATCACTTACCGCGAAGCTATTAAGCAAGCACTCGACGAAGAGATCCAACGCGACGAAAACGTCTGCATCATGGGCGAAGAAGTCGCCGAATACAATGGGGCCTACAAGGTCACCGAAGGTCTCTGGGCCAAACACGGTGACAAGCGCGTGATCGACACACCGATCTCCGAAGCCGCATTCTCTGGCTTGGCCATTGGCGCATCGATGCTCGGCATTCGCCCAGTGATCGAAATGATGTTTATGTCGTTCAGCTACGTTGCGATCGATCAACTCTTTAATAATGCCTCCTTTTGCCGCTACATGTCGGGTGGTTTAATGAATGTGCCCATCGTCGTTCGTGGTCCTGCCAATGGCGGCACCAGTGTCGGCGCGACCCATTCGCACACGATCGAATACATGGTGGCCAACCACCCAGGCTTGAAGGTGGTCTGCCCATCTAATGCGTACGATGCCAAGGGACTCATGAAAGCCGCGATCCGCGACAATGACCCCGTCTTTGTGATGGAAAACACCCTGCTCTACGGAGAACAGTGGGAAGTGCCTGAAGAAGAATATATCGTCGAACTCGGCGTGGCCAACATCCTCAAGGAAGGCACTGATATGACCATCATTTCCCACGGTCGTTGTGCCATGCTCTCACTGGAGGCTGCTAAGACTATCGAAGCGACGCACGGCATCAGCGTCGAAGTCGTCGATCTGCGCTCAATCCGTCCACTCGACGAAGAGACGATTCTCAACTCGGTGAAAAAGACCGGCCGCGCGCTGCTGGTCGAAGAGAACAAGCCGTACTGTGGCGTGGATGCACAAATCTCACACCTGATTCAGCTCAAAGCTTTTGACTACTTGGATGCACCGGTTCACCGCGTCTCCTCGATCGACGCACCAACTATTTACGCCAAGCCGCTCGAGGATTGGCAGATCCCGAACCAAGAGCGCATCATTGCCATGGCAATGAAACTGATGGCGTAAGCTGACACTCACACTTTTAACACTTCACTTCTGACTTTATAAGATATGGCTACATTAATTGATATGCCCAAACTCAGCGACACCATGACGGTCGGCACGCTGGTCCGCTGGCTCAAAAACGAAGGTGACGCAGTCGCCAACGGTGACATGATCGCTGAAATCGAAACCGACAAGGCGACCATGGAAGTCGAATGTTTCGACGAAGGCATCTTAATTAAACACTATTGCAGCGAAGGCGACGAAGTCGCTGTCGCGGATCCTATCGCTGCCATCGGCGAGGCCGGTGAAGAAGCGCCGGCCGCCACCAGTTCGGCACCAGCCGCAGCCGCACCTGAGCCAGTCGCAGTTGTTGAAGCACCAGCCGCGGCGGCACCAGCTCCTGTTGCAGCGCCCGCAGCTCCGGCACCGGTTGCAGCTCCAGCAGCAAGCACTGGCGCACGGATCAAAGCCTCGCCATTGGCAAAGAAGATCGCCGCCGAAAAAGGCCTCGACCTGGCCACCATTCAAGGCTCTGGGCCTAGCGGACGTATCCTTAAGGAGGACGTGCTCAACGCCAAGCCAGTGCCCGCAACTCCTGCCGCCACCGCCAGTACTCCAGCTGCGGCACCTGCTGCGACGCTGGAAGAACTTGTAATTCCCGTCTCCAACATGCGTAAGAGCATCGGCAAAGCGCTGGTCGCTTCCAAGACACAGGCGCCACATTTTTACCTACAGATCGAGGTCAATGGCGCCCCACTGGCCAAGCTCCGTGCCGAGCTCAACGGCAAACTTGCAGGCCTTCCGCCCGAACAAGGTGGGGTTAAATTCTCCGTCAACGATCTCACTCTCAAGGCAGCAGCCGAAGCGGTGCGCCGCGTCCCTGCGATCAATCGCTCATGGGAAGGTGACTCCATCAAGCAACACGCCAATGTGCACCTCGCATTTGGCGTCGCAATCGACGACGGCCTCGTCACTCCAGTGATCCGTGCCGCTGAGACCAAAGGTCTGCGCGAAATCGGCGCAGAAGCGAAGGTTCTGATTAAAAAGGCACGCAGCAAGAAACTCACGCCAAACGAGATGAGCGGCTCGACCTTAACTGTGACCAACCTCGGAATGTTCGGTATCTCCGACTTCTACGGCATTATCAATCCGAACAATGCGGCGATTCTCAGCATCGGCGCAACGATCAAAAAGCCTGTGGTGAATGAGCATGACGAAATCGTGGTCGGCCAAGTGATGAAGATCGGTCTCTCCGGCGATCATCGCACCATCGACGGCGCGGTCGGCGCACAGTACCTGCAAGCCCTCAAGGAAATCCTTGAGACGCCCGCAATGATGCTGGTGTAAATGGCTCCGCCATTTAAGGGCGAATGGCGGAGTGCTAATTGCTAATTTAAACAACCGCCCGCGAGTAATCGCGGGCTGTTTTGTGCCTGTGCATCCACACGTAGAGCGAAACCAGCCATCCGCGGACGATTCGGAGCACCCTGAAGGGCATGATACTCGTCCCTCCCTGGTTCACTCCACGAAGGGAGCGACCACTTCTGCGTGGTCCGCGTTATACAAGTGCGAAAAACACCATGTTCCACGCAGAATGTTCCACGGCTATCTAAACCACTGACGACAGCCTCAAAACACAGGCTCACAGAGGAATTACCATGTTCCACGTACATTGTTCCACGCACCAAGCTAAAACGAGACGCACCGCCGACTGCGGATTCCTTGAGCGAGGAAGCATGCACAGAAAGCGCCGCTCTCCACTCTCGCGGCAGAGTGACACTAATTCTGCCGATGCGTTGCATTTGCAGCAGGCTTCACCCATCTTGCTCGCATGCTTCCCGTGCCTGACTACTCAATCATCATTCCCGCCTTCAATGAGGCAGCTGAATTACCGGCGACGCTTGACGCGATTCGCACCGCAATGGCCGCGCAGCGACTCACTGGCGAGTGTATCGTGGTCGATAACAACTCTACCGACAGCACCGCTGCCGTTGCGACTGCTGCAGGCGCTGACCTAGTGGTGTTCGAACCGATCAATCAAATCGCCCGCGCACGGAACACTGGCGCGCAAGTCAGCCGTGGGCAGCAGCTGATTTTTGTCGATGCCGACACGCGTATCTGCGCCGAACTCTTAGCCGAAGCACTGCGTCAACTCGCAACTGGCAGCTGCGGCGGTGGCGCCATCATCGAATTTGAAAACACTCAGCAGGCCGGATTGCTGGGCCGCTGGGGAATCGCCACATGGAGGCGGATTTCAACCTTCACTCGCACCGCCGCGGGGAGCTTTCTCTTTTGCCAGCGCGATGCCTTTGAGGCCGTCGGCGGATTTGATCAAAAACTCTACGCCAGTGAAGAACTACGGCTATCCCGGCACCTGCGCAAATGGGGCCGAGCGCATGGCTTAAGCTTTGACATTATCACCCAACCCGCCGCCCGCACTTCGGCTCGCAAATTCCACTGGTATCGCGGGCCAAAGATGCTCGGCTGGGTCTTTTTTATGATGCTGGTGCCGATTGCAGTACGCTCCCGCAGGCTCTGCGGCTTTTGGTATAAGCGCCCCGTTCAGTGATCCCTGAGAAGGGAGACTTGAAACTTAAGAGAAGAGGCCTGATTATCACTGCGTCGCCATCTCTTTATCGCCAGTCTAATTTTCGCCCATGCTCACAGTCCACCATTCAATCGGCCATGCACGCTTCGAAATCACCCTCGGTAATGCCAAAGCGGTGTTGGAATACACTCGATCCGACAGCTTGATGACGATTCACCACACCTACGTGCCGATCGAACTGCGCGGGCAAAACATCGCTGGGCTCCTCGCGAAAGCTGCGTTCGACACCGCACGCGCGGAACAACTGCAGGTGGTGCCACAATGCTCCTATATCGCTAGCTATGCGAAACGGTTTCCCGAGGCTGAGGCTCTGGTACTCAAAGACTGACCCACCCCCTTCTTCGTTTTTTGCTTTAAACCGCGGCTACAGCCATTACCCATTACCTAGCAACGCTCCTTCATCTTTTTGCCATGACACTTTTTCAAGCCACACTTTACACAGGACTCTTTCTTCTCGTCTTCGGCGGCCATTATTTTTGGCACGGCATGAAAACTGCCAAGAGCACGCAGGCTTTTCCGCGTTCGCAAGCAGCCGCCTTTATTTTGCTCGGCACCGCGGCCGCGTGGTTTCTCTACAAAGTGCTCCACCTCGGCCCAGCTGATTTCGGCCAATATAAGAACATCCTGTTCATCATCTTCCTCGTCACTGCGCTCGGCTCATTCTACTACGTGCCTGACTTTCTCGCGGTGCGCGGCTTGGCAGCGCTGATCCTCATGACTGCCGGCGTGCTGCTGGACGCCGCTTATATGCAGCTACCGCAAGCACGCCTATTTCTGGTCACTTTTGTCTATCTCGCCATTGTGGTGTCGCTGATCCTCGGTGCGAATCCCTATAAACTGCGCGATTTCTTCGACTGGCTCTACCAAGTAGACAGCCGCCCAAGGATCTTCGGTGGCACTTTTGTTGTCTACGGGCTCTTGCTAATTGGCGTTGCATTCACATACTAAACACTGTGGACAACATTCCTCAGACTGGCCTGCTGATCATTGTCTCTGGCCCTGCTGGCAGTGGCAAAACAACGCTCTGCGAGCGTATGCTCGCCGAAGTGCCTGAGCTCTGGCGGGTCGTGACTGCTACCACCCGCAAGCCACGCGCAGGCGAAAAAGACCACGTCGATTACTATTTCTTCGACCACGCCACTTTCGAAGCAAAAATAGCCGCCGAGCATTTTTACGAACACGCCCACGTGCACAGTAACATTTACGGCACCCTCAAAAGCGAGGTGCAGGACAAGCTCGCCGCGGGCACCGACCTGCTGCTCAACATCGACGTGCAAGGCGCAGCGCAAATGCGCCAAACCGCGCTGACCGACGAATTACTCAAAGGCCACGTCGTCACGGTCTTTATCATGCCCCGCACGCTCGAAGAGCTGGAAAAACGCCTGCGCGGTCGTGCGACCGATGCCGAAGACGAGATCCAGCGCCGCATGCAAGTCGCCCGTGACGAGATGCAGCAACACGAACTCTACGACCATACGATTCTCAGTGGATCACGTGGCGAAGACTTCCTTGCGCTGCAAAAGATCTACTTCGACGAAAAAGCGCAGCTGGCGGACACCGCTGCAGATAGCTAACCCATCGGCAGAAATAACAGGCAGGAATGCCTGCGCCACGGGCATCGAGTGGTACGGGATTCTGTTGGGGAGGGTCGATCTCCGTGGCGACCGCAAGTAGTTTAGAAATGACATGAAAATCCAAGATTCTCTGTCGGCTGTTAGTCATGCCAGCCACCCCCGCAGCGGTACCGGACGACACGGAGGTCATCCCCCCCCTAAGAGCCGCAGAGCTAAAGTCATCGCCGGAAAAAATTCAGCGCCTCAGCGCGAGATAACAGTGCCCGCAAAGCCACCGCCCATACAGGACTGCTCTGGGAGTCCTGGCGTAAAGCCAGTCGCTACAAAGGAATAGTTCTTTGTCTGAGTGTAACAAACGGGTTGATCTCGCGATTGCCTCCCATGGTATGATCCTGGCTTCACTTAGAACACCAAGCCGCTACCAAGTGTATTCAACGGTATAAGTCACCGTCTGCGTGCCATCAGCTTTGACCTCCACAGGAAACTCAATGGTCTGCGAATCGGTCTTTTCGAATTCATGGCTCGGCGCCTGAATCTCCCAATTAGACCAGCGGAAAAGCGGCTCCACCACCTTCACCGTCACGGTCTCTTCACTGCGGTTGCGGATCTCGATCTCAAACGTCTCGCGGATTAAATCCTGACTCGGGTGTTTGTAGAAATTGGTGCGCTTGCGTTCGCCGACGATGTCGAAGGCATTGCCAAGATAGACGCGGATGGTCTCGTTTTTCGGCGTGTGATCGATGGTGTTCTCACCGGTAAACTCAAGCTGTCCGTCGTCATCCATACGGTAAAAGCGCATGCGCCCCGCCGGTAGCGGCACGCCCAGGCCGTTCTCTTCTTGGTTCTCAAGCTCACGGTAAATGGCGACGTCGGGCTGCCCGTTTTGGCCATAGTTTTGATTTAAATTCATCCCGCCGCGGTAACTCGTCTTCAGTCCCTCATAGACGTAGAGCTTGGTGGTTTGCACATTCTCAGCGCGGACGAACTCCACCTGCTTGGTTTCACGGTCGCGCAGCGTCGTCGCCAGTGGCAATGAATACATATGAAACTCATCGAACTTCTTTTCTTCGACTTGGGGAGCTGCAGATAGGTCTGCCATCGCCATTGCATAGCCCTTCGCGCGGCGCACATTCTGTGGCGGCTCCACCTTATTCACATCGCCCGCGATCAATTTGATTTTCGCCCCTTCAAAGGTCTTGCCGGTGTTGTTTTCAATCGAAACCCAGCCAGTGAGCGTCACCGCGTCGCCCTGTTCCGGTAGCACCAGATTGTAGTCCGACTTCCACGACATGCCATTGGTCAAGTAGCTGAGCTGGGCATCGAAGGCGGCCTTTTTGTCAGAATGAAGTTTCCACGACAGCGTTGGTTGCAGCACCGAATCATCACCCAGACTGGGGAAGAGTGGCACGCCCGGCAGTCGCGTCTGCAGCTCGCCATCGACTTCAATAATCGGCTCCAATTGCTTTGGCTGCGGATTACCGTATTGATTCTTGGTAGTAACCATCGAAGGCGCACGGATAATTTTACCCGACTCGATCACTTCTTTACCGTCCACGGTCTTTAGAAAACGAATCGTCTGCCCCTCGAACATTTGCAACAACCGTTGCTGATCGACGGGATCGCCGCGATAGCTTTGCTCGACCACACTGAGCGCGACCGCACCACTCGGATCTCGTAAAATCACCGACTCGGGCTCGAGTTGCGCAGTCACGCCACTATAGCTGACATCACTGAGCCCCGCGTTCAGATTGAGCGAAACGGTATCGCGTACCACGCCGAAGTTTTCGTTGTAAACAGTGATCGCTGGTTGCGCAGTCGCAATCGTCGCGAGACAAACAGTCAAGAATTGGAGTCGTATCGATTTCATCATAGCAGGGACGCGCGAGCGCTGTAGTTTATTAGATTATTTTAGCTAAAACCGAATAAATCAAGCATCCTGGCTCTCTGATTCATTTGATTGAACTGCATATTCTAATCGAATCAGCCAGAGATTCAAGTTCTCTCGGGCTTATCGGTCTTCAACTGCCTCAGCCACATCGCAGATTAGTTCGGTCATCTCCAGAAAGCGCTCACGCTTGGCATTATCCGCGATTAGGCCGAATTCCGCGAAGGACAAGACCCCGCCGCGCAGAGTAATCGTGGCTTTTGAGTCTTTCAACGCCTTCGACAGCAGCGCAAGGCGATCGTGGTGGAAAATACGTGCAAACTGAAGACCATCATTGGTTCGCACGTCGATTGCGGCATCCAACAATGAGTCGCCGCTCAACCAGCGTTGCTTTGAACCACTGTCGCGTTGACGAAAGCCGCCCAGCAAACCCTTTGTTGTGATTTGCCATGTCAATGACCCGTCGTCGACTTTGACCTTTATGATCGTCTCAATTTGTCGCGTATTTTGTAGCCCCTTCCCCGGCACCGAAATCGAAATCTCCCGTAGGCGATACATGCCATGCACAAACGGCTCCGCGCGAATAAACCCAGCGAGCTGTGGCGTGGGCTCGGTCAAATCAAGCTGCAGTTGCTGTGCGATCTTGCGATATTGATGCACGATTTTCTCTGATGATTGGCGGACCATGAACCAAAACAAGGCCGCCACTCCAATTGCCAGCACTACTATAAAACAGATTTCCAGAAGCATAATCACTGAGATAGTCAAAGCAGGTCGAAGTGCGAGTGTGTTTTCGTCCAAAACATTAGACTGGAGCGAATCCATCAACATCCTAACATAGCAACTAAGTCGAGTTCGCCCTCACATGCCTCAAAAGTCACTTATTATGAAAATCTCCCAACTACTCCGCGTGCTTTCTATCCTGCTTATCTGCGGCTGCTCGACGACCAGCCAACGTATCGATGAGAGTGGGGCACAGTTTAACAGCTACTCCGCCGCCGAAAAACAACTCATTCGCAGCGGTCAGATCGCAGTCGGCTTTGATGAGGATCAAGTGCGCATGGCGCTCGGCGACCCCAGCCACATCAATTCCGACAGCCTCTCCAGTGGCACGCGCTACATTTGGGAATACCACGAACTGAAGCCGGATTATAATATTTTCAACTCCATCGGCATCAGCACTCGTGGTGGTGGTGTCGGCGCAGGCATCGGGATCGGCGGCACCCCCACTCGTAGTAAATTAACAAAGCGTATTGTGTTTGAGCGCAGTAACCAAAGAGTCTCCGAGTTTCAATCTTTCGAATAAATCAGACATGTCCTCCGCACGTAGATACACCCAAGCCGACTTTCGCACTCAACTTAGCTGGTCCGACCTTGACCAGGACTATCTGCGCCAACTTGTAGGCCTGGCAAAGATCGAAGACCTCGCTGGTGCGGGGCTGGCTGAGCGGCCCGAGCGACTCGGCGATGTGACCACCGCCCTGATGCCCGAAGGCACAATCGGCACCGCCCAACTCACCGCCCGCGAGCCGATGGTGGTCTGCGGACTCGGTCTGGTGCCACTCGCACTGAACTCGTATGGCGAAGGTTGCAGCTTCGAAGCACACGTGCAGGATGGCGGTCAAGTCGTCGCCGGTGATTCACTCGGCACACTCACCGGCCCCTCCGGGCCGCTACTGCAAGCCGAGCGCATCATTCTCAACTTTCTGCAGCACTTGGCCGGCATCGCCACCGAAACACGTGCCTACGCCGATGCCCTCAGCCAGAGCGACACCGTGCTACTCGATACGCGCAAGACCCTGCCTGGCTATCGTGTCCTGCAAAAATACGCCTTCGCATGTGGTGGCGGCTACAACCACCGCATCGGTTTGTTCGACCGCGTGATGCTCAAGGACAACCACCTTGCCGTGGCCGGAGCGACCAGTGGCGACCGACTCACCGAAACGGTCAGCCTGGCCCGCAGCGCCTGCGCAGGCCTCGCGATCGAAGTTGAAGTCGATACACTTGCGCAAATCCCAGCCGTGCTTGAGGCCGGCGCCGACATCATCCTGCTCGATAACTTCTCAGAGGATGACCTGACAGCCGCCATCGAACTGATCGGCGACCGCGCCTGTAGCGAAGCTAGTGGCGGCATCCAACTCGACACCTTAGCTAGCCTCGGTAGGCTCGGACTCGATTTTATTTCCACTGGAGCTCCGGTGCATCAAAGCCAATGGAAAGATATCGGCCTCGACTGGCTATAGCAGTGAAAGTGATGATTAGGATTAAGCGTATGATTAAGATTAAGTAGACAAAGACTGTTCGCAACTATCACTCCTCACTGTCAACCATCCTTAAGAACGTAGAAGCGACACTCTTGTCGCTTGGGACCGGGAAATATCGGGAAAACTAAAGCGACAAGAGTGTCGCTTCCACCGAAGAAAACTAATTTGTATTAATTATTAGGTTTAAGATAGCTTCCAGGCCACTCGCCCTTACACCAATGACAACTGAAACCGAATACAACCAAGTGTCTTGTTCCGAGGATGAGTTCGTCATCCTCAAAGCACTTCTCGATGCGTCCGGTGAGTTTGTTTCCGGCAGCCTGCTCGCCGAGCAGCTGGGCATTTCCCGGCCTGCCATTCACGGCAAACTAGAAAAACTCCGCGAGCAAGGCTTCGCCTTCGAAGCGGTGCGTAACCGCGGCTACCGACTCACGCAGGAGCCCGAAGTGTTGCACCCCGCGTTGCTGCGCTACTATTTGCAAAGCGCCGCGGCAGAACTTGACGTGCTTTATTTCCCAGTGATTGACAGTACCAATAGCGAAGCAGAGCGGCAAATTAGCTACGGCCGCAACAGCCCGTTCGCCATCGCTTCTAGTTGTCAAACCAAAGGCCGTGGACGCCTCGGCCGCGACTGGTATAGCGCCTCGGCCGACAACTTGTATTTGTCCGTGTTATTTGAGCCCAATATCCCGCCGCAACAACTCCAGCACTTTACCCTGTGGGCCGGCATCACCATTTGCCGCGCACTGCAGCCCTTCACTCCTAAAGCCAAGCTGCAGATCAAATGGCCCAACGATCTACACTGCGACGGCCGAAAATTCGCCGGTATGCTCACAGAGGCGAAAATGGATTCCGACAGCCTGCGCAGCATCGTCTTTGGCATTGGCATTAACCTAAACAGCAACCCGTCGAGCTACCCGAAAGAGCTACGCAAGGTCGCCACCAGCCTCTACGCCATCAACGGCGAAGAAGTGCCGATCAACCAAGTCGCCGCCCGCGTGCTGCAAGCGATCAACCACGCCTACGAGGTCTGCATCCATAATAAAACCACCGAAATACTTGCCGATGCGTGGGCACCCCTCAGCTCACTCAACGGTAAAGCAGTCACCGCACTCCAAGGTGGCACAGCGATCTCTGGTATCGCCAGCGGCATCGACGCATCTGGCGCACTACTCCTCACACAACCCGACGGCAGCACGATTCCGGTACGAGCCGGTGATGTTACGATGAAGAAGTAATTCACCGCCTACGTGGCGTGCGAGCTTGCTCGCGCCTGCAGAAGCCCAACAATAATTGGGCGCGATTACGCGCGCACACTACGCATAGAACAATGAAAATTTTAACTATCGACGTCGGCAACACCAGCTCCCACTACGGAATTGTAGCCGGCGAAACCGTCACCGACACCGGGCATTTCCCCACCGACGGCTTTCGCGGCGGTGAATCCAAAGCCTTTGCAGCGCTGATCGAACCGCTGCTTAACGGCGTCAGCGGCATCTCGTTTTGCTCCGTGGTGCCAGCTATCAATGCGCACTTAGAAGCCAGTGTTCGTCGATTCAATCTGCCCATTTTTCACCTCACGCATAAGAGCTGCCACGGACTCGACCTCGCCTATCCCCACCCCGAAGAAATCGGCCAAGACCGCCTTGCCAATGCCATCGCCGTGCAGCAATACCACGGCGTACCTGCCATCATTCTCGACATGGGTACCGCAGTGACCTTCGACATTATTACCAGCGCAGGCTACGAAGGCGGGATCATTGCCCCCGGCCTCGCGGTGATGACCCGCTACCTACACGAGCAAACCGCCCTGCTGCCTGAGCTCAGCGAAGCTGATCTACTCAACGTCGAGGGTGCGATTGGTAAATCCACCGTACACGCGATGAGGCTCGGTGTCGCGGTCGGCTTTTCTGGGATGATCGACGCCCTCCTTGCCCGCGTCCTAACAGAACTCAAAACGCGCGGTGAAGCCGAGCCGGTGGTGCTTTCCACTGGCGGTAGCATCGCCAACCTCACTAAGGACTGGGCCGACAAGAGCCACTTCGTGGAAGATCTCACCCTGATGGGCTTAGCGGTCGCGTTTGGGCGGCAGGTGTAAGGCATCCCATAGGATCGGAACCCGCTCGCTACAATTCACGTAATCGGATGATTCACACGTAGCGACTGGCTTTACGCCAGGAGTCGCATGAGTTCACGCCACGCAAACCACAAAATCGCGGGATAAACCCGCTCGCTACGGCTGATTCTTGGTCGGTGGCGACTCGCGCCTCTGTAGCGACTGGCTTTACGCCAGGAGGCGCATCAGTTCACGCCACGCAAACCACAAAATCGCGGGATAAACCCGCTCGCGACGGCTGATTCTTGGTCGGTGGCGACTCGCGCCCCTGTAGCGACTGGCTTTACGCCAGGAGGCGCATCAGTTTACGCCACGCAAACCACAAAATTGCGGGATAAACCCGCTCGCTACGGTTGATTCTCGGTCGGTTGCGACTCGCGCCCCTGTAGCGACTGGCTTTACGTCAGGAGTCGCGCTGCTTTTCCGCTCTCACATTTGAAGAAACACAAATCTAGGCTAGCATAATCAACATGCCGCTTAGGACTGATGGAATCTCCCAGCTGCGAATGCATCGCATTAGTATTCCAGGTGCTCGATACTTCATCACTTGCGTTACAAAAGATCGGCATTCAGGCCTAACGACTCCTCTCATTTGGTCGAAATTATTACACCATTGCCGACTGAGCGAAGCCGACTTTCATGCAGTCGTATGCATGCCTGACCACTTCCATGCGTTGTTCGTGTTACCGCGAAATACGAAGCCAGGTTCAATCGTCCGCACACTCAAAGGGCCGCTGACACCTCCCATTCGAAAACGAAATTTACACTGGCAGAAGAATTTCTTTGAACATCGATTACGAGAAAACGAAACGACCGATCCCTATTTGCGCTACATGCTATGCAATCCCTATCGAGCACAACTCTTAGCAACTAATGAAGTTTGGCCGTATTGGAAAATTTTGAGTAATGATGCACAGTGGTTCGTAGACAAATTCCCCAAACAACGCCCCGAACCTGAGTGGCTCGCATTGCAAGCCCCATGGGAAAACGACGCAAACCACAAAATCGAGGGGTAAACCCGCTCGCTACGACTAAATCTTCGTCGATGGCGACTCGCGCCCCTGTAGCGACTGGCTTTATGCCAGGAGTCGCATTGATTTACGCCACGCAAACCACAAAATCGCGGGGTAAACCCGCTCGCTACGGCTAATTCTTTGTCCGTAATGAAAAATCGCGGGGTAAACCCGCTCGCTACATCTAGAAATGCAACCATTCCCTCGTAGCGACTGGCTTTACGCCAGGAGTTCGTCCTCCCTATTTCCGCGCGAAATAGAATCGCGGACGCCCAGATAAATCCTCCATGCACTCACCTTGCAGCCCAGCCGTCGTAGCCAGCGCATCCAAGGCCTCGGCCTGTGCGATCCCGGTCTCCAGCGCCAGCAAGCCGCCAGATTTCAAGTAACTCGCGGCGTCCTTAAAAATGAGGCGTAGGTCATCGAGCCCATCCACACCCGAAACCAGTGCACTGTGTGGCTCGTGGTCGACCACTTCAGGCTCGGCGGTGGTCATCTCTGCGTCGGTTAAATACGGCGGATTTGAGACGATTAGATCATAACGTTGCTCTCTTAGTCCCAAAGGGCGCCACCAACTCCCCTCATGAAACGTGACTCGACTGTCTAGCCCAAGTGCGAGCGCGTTCTCCTGTGCCAGCGACAGCGCTGCAGCACTGACATCGACCGCATCCACCGACGCCTCTGGATACTTCTTTGCCAACGCGAGGGCTAACGCACCAGATCCCGTGCCCAAATCCAAAATCGTCTTGGGGCTTGCAGATAAAGCCTCACCAGCGAGTTCAACCAACTCTTCGGTCTCGAAGCGTGGAATCAATGCCCGCCGATCCACCTTGAGCTCCATATCACAGAAATCCACCGTGCCGACGATGTATTGCAGCGGCTCACGCTCGGCACGGCGCTTGACTAGTGGGCGCAACTCGGCGAGCTGCGCTGCAGTGAGCGGACGATCGAGATCGAGATACAACTCCAACCGCTTCACCCCGAGCGAGTATGCAATCAGCGTATCCGTATCCAGTCGCGCATTCGGCACGCCCTTGGACTCGAAGAAAGCCTCCGTACGCTCCTTAATTTCGCGAATCGTTAACAGTGCCATAATACGTTTTTACAAAAAAGTAGACTTACATTAAACTGTAGTAATGACGCCATAAACAAACGATTTCGCATATTACAGGCAGAATGTTTCGAAGTCATTTTGTTAATCTTCAGGTCTCAAGTTTCAAATCTCAAGTCTCAGGTTTCAGCCCTCAGGTCTCTCAAATCTCAGCTTTCTCAAGCCTCAGCTCTTTTAAACTTCCTGCTGTTTCAACAGATTTTGAATTCGGGCATCGTAATCAAAATTCTGCAGACCATCAATCAGATCTTCAAGATCTCCATCAATCACGGACGGCAATGACAGACTCAGGCCAATTCGGTGATCAGTGAGGCGCCCTTGCGGATAGTTGTAAGTACGAATGCGCTCGGAGCGGTCGCCAGTGCCTATCTGGCCCTTACGTTCGGCGGCATATTTTGCATGTTCCTCGTCCTCTTTCGCCTTGAGTAAGCGCGAGCGCATCACGGTTAACGCCTTGGCACGATTCTTGATCTGCGAACGTTCGTCGGCGCAATACACCGTCACTCCGGTCGGAATGTGCGTCATCATTACCGCAGAGTCAGTGGTATTGACGTGCTGACCACCTGCGCCCGAAGCGCGCATCGTCGCGATGTCCAAATCTTGGGTGCGAATCTCGATATCCACCTCTTCGGCCTCAGGCAGTACGGCCACCGTGGCAGTCGAAGTATGGATGCGGCCTTGCGTCTCAGTCACGGGCACACGCTGCACACGGTGCACACCACTTTCAAATTTCAAATACTTGTAGGCATCTTCGCCGGTCATATTGAAGATAATTTCACGATAGCCACCAGTATCTGCTAAGCTGGTGCTCATTACATCCACCTTCCAGCCACGCCGCTCGGCATAACGGCTATACATCCGGAACAGATCGCCGGCAAAAATATTGGCTTCATCGCCGCCCGCTCCACCACGGATTTCCATCACCGAGTTGCGGCTGTCAGTCGGATCTGGCGGAATCATCGCGCGCAACACATCATTTTCCAAGGTCTCGATCTGCGCGCGAAGCTCGACCAGTTCTTCTTCCGCCATTTCGCGAAGCTCTTCCTCGGTCTCCTTGTCCGCAATCATCGCCTCATTTTCTGCGATCGCTTTATGAGCCGCATTGAAGGCTTCGAATTTTTCGATCAAGCTACTGACACGCTGATGTTCGCGGCCCACTTCAGCCGCACGCCGTTGGTCAGAATAGAAGTTGGGCTCAGCAATTTGCGCGTCCAAGGAGGCAAGCTTAGCGCGGAATGGAGCGATATCAGGAATTTTTGCCATGTTGTTGTGTATAAGCCCGCAAAATGTAGCGAGTGTATCAATCAATTCGCGAAAGTCGCCGCAAGGTCAACCACGGAGGGCTGGCGAGGGATTAAATCTCGCCCTGCCAGGGTCAGGATCCTTTGCGCTCCAGTCCACGGCGCCGAGCAAGAGCACACAGCCCGAGACTTGCAGCAACGCCGACGACGACGCTCGGGTGTATTGCGAATTCCGTAAAAAGGCTCGAGTGTGCTGGTCGCCATGTTTAAAGTTTGAATTAACTAGTATTTAAGGGGCTGAATAATTTTTAATTTCACCTACTTTACTCTTCGATAAGCTGTGCTAAAGTATATTAAAATATTATGAGTTATATGACTGTTATCATTTTAGGCGCCATCTGTGGCTTGATTGGCTCTT
>Ga0206125_10002329_pt1 | contig 20299 bp, 20 predicted proteins | sample Helgoland_Spring_4_FD_148598 | JGI IMG/M metagenome (GOLD analysis project Ga0206125, IMG submission 148598) | Pelagic subsurface seawater microbial communities from Kabeltonne, Helgoland, North Sea - Helgoland_Spring_Bloom_20160331_1 | ecosystem: Environmental > Aquatic > Marine > Epipelagic ... | reverse complement strand
GCCTTCCGCATCCTCACTGGCGAATACTCCGAGGAGCTCGTTGAAGAAGCCCTCGAACTGCTCGAATTCCATACTGACGAAAACCACGGCAACGACATTGACGCATGGGCACAAGCCGTCGAAAGATATCGCATCGAGAACCCCACGCCTCCCGAGGGCGACACAGCAGGAGAAGGAACAGAGGAAGACGATGCTGCAGGAGAAGACGACCCAGAACAGGAGTAGGCAGTATTTATTCATAATTACCCTAATCTATTAGAATTCTAAATGGGCAATCACAAAAGCGGGTCTAAACGAGCTTCTATCGGCGATTATGCCGCATATGGTATTTACCGCGTTACGGAAGCGCTCCTAAGACTCCTGCCCATGGAAGTTGTCTGCGTGATTGGCGCATGTATGGGGCAACTTGCCTGTTTTCTCATGCCTCGCCGCAGAGGCATTGTCATGCGCAATTTACGTATCGTTTACGGCAGCCGTCTCAGCCTAAATGAGATCAGGGCACTCACCCACAAAACCTTCCGTCACTTAGGATCAAGCTTAATTGCCAGTATCCCTGCCTCCATCATCAGCAACGATGAATTGAAGGAGCGCGTTGAAATCGTAGGGGTCGAAAACCTGATAGAAGCCCTCAACCAAGACAAAGGCTGCATTCTCCTCATGGCCCACATGGGGAACTGGGAAATACTGACTCAGCTGAAAATACTCGTGCCTGAAATCCAGTCATTAGCCTCACTCTATCGTCCCCTCGACAATTCATTACTAGATAGACTGGTCAAACGCCGCCGACAGAGCAAGGGAGCCAGCCTCTATAGCCGCGAAGATGGCTTCGCCAAACCCATCATCCATCTCAAAGAAGGCGGCACCCTCGGATGTATCGCTGACCAGAATGCCGGCAAGCATGGCATGGTAGTTCCCTTTTTTGGCAAGCTGTCATCAATGACAAATCTCCCGGCACTTTTACACCGCAAGACAAAAGCACCCATTATCCCCCTATCCATGTGCACGGCAGGCCCGGGAAAATGGAAAGTTATTTTCAATCCTGCCATCGATATTCCTGAACACGCCAAAAAAGACACCTATCAAGTCACCATTCAATGCGCCTATGCCTATGAGAAAATCATGTCTGAGAGTCCTGCCGATGTGCTCTGGATGCATAACTACTGGCGGGGAGCAAAACGAATAGCCCTGAAAATAAGGGGCCAGACTCCTCGAAACATTGATCATGCTAGCCTGCAATACAGCAAACCATTTTGCTTGGTGATCTACGCAGGTGAAACCATCACCGATCAACAATTACGCGAGACATTGGCCTATTTTCGCCATTACCGTAAAGACCTTCACATTACCCTTCTTGGATCATACTCCGAGTTTGCAGAAGCGGATACCTGTCTACTCATTGATGTCCAGGACCCTCCTCACCTCTCAGCCAATTCTCTTGCCTCATTACAGGAGACGATGCCCACCCCCTTCGACTGTGCTCTGGATTTCTCAGCAGATGACGCCGGCAAAAGGCTATTTAAACAAGCTGAAATTTCACCTTGCTTCACCCTCACCTCACCTCTCAAATCCGGTCATACCACTACTACGCCTCTCAGCTCCTCATCAAATTATGAACAACGGCTCGAGTATTTTACCAGATGCATCACCCCATCCGCCCAGTAGCGAGATTTCTACGCCGGAACCAAACTCAACAAGAAATTAAAGTTATGAAAACGGATCTCCGACAATACAAACTCGCACACGATTATTAAGCAATGAACACCATTACCTTAGGAGAGCTTGAGGCACTCTGCCAAGACGGACAAGCTATTGACAACAAGGGCGGTTACCCTGCTGTGGTGCTTCATACGGACGGCACGATCAGCAAGCTTTGGGCCCGCAAAAAGAAACTTATCTCATCCGCCACACTGCGGCCCTATTCCAATCGATTCATCAAAAACGCCAAAGAGCTCAGCCGGCGTGGCGTCATCACTCCTGAAATCATCTCACACACAGTCGTACAAAAAAGCCATATAAGAATTGTCAGGTATCAAACGCTCCTGGGACAAAGTATTCGCGAGTTGCTCGAGAAAGACCCACAAGAAGTCGACATCAAAAATCTTTGCCAATACATTTACCAACTACACCAAAAGGGCATTCTTTTTAAGGGGATGCATCTCGGCAACATTATTCAGCAGCCGAATCAAAAAGGCTTCGGTCTGATTGATTTTACCGATGTGAAATTTTACTCTAAGCCTATCCCCATGCTTCGCCGTGCTGCAAATCTAGCCACCCCGCTTCGATACAAAGAAGACATTGACCACTTGGCAATGGCAGGACTCCCTGACCTCTTAAAGAGCTACCTCAAATTACTTCCACTCAGTAAAACTGAAGAACAAAACTTTCGTCGCGAAGTTGCCCGTCACATCAAATGACGAAACACTCCCGGAAGCACCATCGGCTTTCCTCGGTGACCTTGATAGAATTTGTCAGCTCGACTAACAACCTCCCGCCAAAATCCAGCATCACTGCTGAGCTGAATCTTCCAGCTTGAGCCAAGATACACCTTGAAAAAAGCAGCAAGGTCTCGGTCTGTAATATCACAATCAACGGCGGAAAACAGCAGTGCTCCGAGATCCTTCACTAGCCACCGTCGCGGCACCTTGTCCCTAATCTGAGCCCGGTGAAGATCGATCAAGGGCAGGCGCATGTCATCATCCTCATCCCACTGGTTCCAATCTCTCTGCTGAATGTGAAAATGGCATAGGTAAAAATCACGGTGGTTCATTCCCGCCCCATGCATCCTGCGGGCAGAATCCGCCACCTGGCGCACAATCTTGCGCTTCAGCTCCAACCGCCTTCTCCCAGTCAGTCCTCCAACGTCCTTAAGAAAATCTTCCACTTCCACCCGCTCATCAAGTGCACGCATGATAACAAAGGACTCGATTTTCGCAGGATTGCTGCCACGTAAACCTTTACCCACAATCTTCACCGTCTCTACCCCCTGCTGCTCCAACAATTCAACTGCCTTCCACTCATTCGAGGCATTGGTAACCGGCAAACGCAAGCTTGCTAGATTTTTCCATATCTCGCTCCAGCCAATGCCATTATGAATCTTGGCGAAATACTCTCGACCATCATGTTTAAACATCAACGTCCTGCGCCCCTCTTTGGCCCGATAAACATCGCCCTCTAGTGCCATCACCTGGTCGAAGGTGTCAGCACCTGTAAATTTTTCTAGTAACTCGTCTGCCAACTCAATCATCCAGCAACAGAAGAACCCGCATCTACCCAGAGGTCAAGAATTGACCTTGGCAATGCTTACTATTGGCGCAAAACTGGTAAGGCCGTCCAGCACGTGCTTTCTCCAGCCAGCATTGACATGAAATTCGCCATCTTCCTCCAGAACTACTTCCCCTATGGGGGGCTCCAGCGCGATGCTGTCAGACTTGCAGAGGCCGCAGTAGATGCTGGCGATGAGCCGACAATCGTCGTCTCCAGCTGGGACGGGCCAAAACCAAGCACATTCGCTATTCAAGAGCTCAAATGCGGAGGCTTCAGCAACCACACCAAAGCATCTCGCTATGCGGCAGCCTGCAAAGACATCATCGAATCAAACGCCTACGATACCTCGATTAGCTTCAGTCGTGTCGCTGGTGTGCCCTTTTATTTTTGTGGTGACGGATCCTTTCGAGAAAGCTTCTTGGCTCATAAATCCCGCCTCGCCAAACTTCTGCCACGCTACCGTTTTTTTCTTAATAACGAGGCTAATATCTTCGCCCCGCACTCTGGCACATACACCTTCTTTCTGTCACAACAGGAAGTGGCTAGCTACCGAAACCACTACCCGATAGCCGAACAAAGCTATAGTATCCTGCCACCATGGCTCGCCCCACCACTTACTATCGCTCAAAGCAGAGGTGAAATCAGGCGAGCTATCTTTGACCAGCTAGGGCTCACTTCCGACAGCCGACTATTACTCTTCGTAGGATCGAACTACGCCCTGAAAAGGCTCGATGTCCTGATCCGTGCACTTCAAAAAATGCCACCCGACATCCACCTCGCAGTCTGCGGGCGAGACGACCCCCTTCCACCTCGAAAACTGGCCCATGATCTAGGCATTGCCAACCGGGTCCACCTGATGGGAGCCCAGGACAACATCCCCGAATGGATGACCGCTGCCGACCTGCTAGTACATCCGTCTCAACGGGAGACCGCTGGCATGGTTCTAATCGAAGCCATGAGCTATGGGCTTCCGGTCACCTGCACCACTAGCTGCGGTTACGCGCCCTACGTCCAAGAAGCCGGGGGAACTCTACTAACCCCGGGATGCTCGCCCGACGAAATCAACACCACAATCGACACCATGCTGACAAACTTAGCTGAGCTTCGCCAGAAAGCCTTCGATTGGGCCAGTGACCCTGGGCACTTTCAAACGGCCGAACGCATCCTACAGTCAATGCGTGACAGCCTCAAACAAGACAGCTAGCTTCCCTCCATCTTCACAATGTCTGATAGCTCATACACCAACCCAGAATGGCAAAACTCACTCGCCCAAGCCGGATATTCCAACTTCGACTCGTGGTGGAATGCTGAGCAAAATCTTGTTGAAACTGGAAACTTCCGTGGCCCCGACGCCAACACTTCTTGGAGCCACGTCTCACGTCTCGAACTTCCTGACGGGCGCACCATCTATCTCAAGCGCCAACAAAACTACTTCCCGAACAACCTCCTTCTCAAGGCCAGAAAAATACCAACCTTCGAGATCGAGTGGCAGAATTATCAAAAACTCAAAGCAGCCGGAGTGCCCACGCTCAACATCATTCACTTCGCCAGCAGAAAGATCAACGGAGACAAGCAATGCATCGTTGTCTCCGAAGAGCTCAAAGGCATGACTCCCATCGACGAACTCATCCAATGGTTCGAACAGAACGGCTGGCCAGATCGTGAGCAACGGCTTGCCATGCTCGGAGCCATCCTCAACGTCATCAAAACCATGCACGGAGCCGGACTCATTCACAACGCTCTCTACGGCAGGCACATCTATCTCAATATCCCCTTTGTCGATGGAACCCCTCAACTACCAGAAGACTACCACGCCTGCCTGATCGATCTGGAACGAACCAAGTCACCAGGCAAAAACTCTCCCAAGCTGATCAAAAATGACCTTGAGAAAATGTACCGGCGCAACCATCAATGGCCAGCCCGTGATTGCCTTTGGTTTTTGAAGCAATACCTCGGCATTCATAAACTCACCCCTGAGGCCAAGTCCATCGCTCGAAAAATTGCTGCTACTCGGAAATAGCAGCTAGCTCAGACCGGAACAATTCAAGCAGCTCCGGACAGTCTTGCCAGTTACGCAAGAAACGGGCCAAGTCTTTTGCCTTTTCTCTTTCGTAGTGCTGATTCGGAACGTGAAAAACAAGGCTATCCAAGTCAATCAACTGAAGCCCCCCGGAGTCATCTAGGATAAAATTACTGGCCTTCATATCGCCATGGACAGCTTTGATGGCATCCAACTCATGCCTCAGCATGACGAACTGCCCCGGAATATCATTACGAGAGTCCGCTACATCTGCCCGGTCCAGCTTATGCAGTGAGACACCGGGAATTTTTTCCATCAAAAGATACCCCTTGCTGAACAATGGCCCCACCGTGAACGTATAACAGGCTAATGGGCGCGGTGTCGCAATACCAAACAAACGCAACACATGACCATTGCTCCAGTTCGACAAAGCACGCGGTGTCATCAACATATGTAACAACCGGTAGCCAAGCGGCTTTCGGTTGTATCGTTTAAGAATATAGGATTTTTCATTTTCTTCAATACCCACCACCGAGCATGTATGTCCATTTTTGATCATATTCTTTCCAGCACCGAAAAATTGATCAGGATCCTCCACAAGCTTCCGTTTGATTTCAGGATCGATATCCCGACATGCGAGCCAGGCACTACCCGAGCGCCGCTCATACTCAAACTCACTACATGCACGGCGGGTCTTCTTAAAATATTTTTTAATCCTCTTCCGGATTGCACCTGAAATCGCCTGACCCAAGCCAGGCAACTCGACAGCATACTCATCAACGAGTCTCTCATCATAAGCAGCACGCAATGGCAGCGGAATGTTCGCTGCCAGCATTGCCATGTTCCTGACCCGCTCTGCCTCCCCCAATGGAGCGGAATCAAATACACAGGATCCTACATCTAGCATCCAGAGCCTCCCCTGACTCCAGAGATAATTACCTAAATGGTCATCACTCTGAAAACATCCAAGCTCATGCTGCAGCACATGCAGTTGGATCAACTGTCTGAGGGCATCGTTCCGCTCTGATTCGTCTGCATTTCCAAGATGTTCTGCCAAGTCTCTTCCCTTTGCGATAAACTCATAAGCTACAGCCATGAGCCCGTCATCTGAGCTCGCCATGAAAAGTGGCGCCGCAACCGCAAGCCCGTCTTGGTAGAGTCTTGTGGAATGTTGCCACTCCCGATCAGCATCACGCCCCTGCTTGGCGTGGATATCGTAGACCTTCAATAAAAGGGTCTGACCTTGGCACAACGCCCTCCACACCGATCTTCGCCCAGGAAGATACCTTAAACATTCGACAGCTTCGATTTTGAGCCTGTCGCCTTCTGCGTATGCAGAGGATGCAACAGCCTGAATAACAAGCCGATACTGCTTTTGCTGTTGTATCTCTTGATCCATAAAAAATGGCTGCCGGCAAGGAGGCCTCACTACCTAAACAGCCAGATTATTAAAAGTCTTTGCCTGCTAGAAACGGGCATTCAGTTGCACTCGAGCTTCGGTGCTAGGGCCATCATCTAGTAAGCCGACGCTCACCCCTCCGTTAAGATCAGCATGAGAACCCACTGGAATGATAACCTGAGGAACAATCTGAAGGCTATTATAATCAGAAACATCCCCCTGATAAACAGCCTCGATAGCAGGATAGACCCATGAGTTTTCCGGAGCATAAATCCATGCAGCAGAAGCATCGAACAGGAAAAATTTGTCTGAGCCACCACTCGGGTTCATATCATCAGAATCCCAGTAATAGCGCCCGCCTACATTGCCGACGACCGTCCAACAATTGTTGAGTTGCTTGTCTGCCTTCATGCCAAACAACAACACGGACCCTCGGTGATTAAAGCGATCTATACTGCCTGTCGTTTTATCCGTAGAGTCAATAGACTCGCGAACATTACCAACCCCGAGATAAGCGGCCAGATTGTATTCGCCCACTGCCTCTGCCTGCTTGTATTGGTAATCCACAACAAGGCTCGGAAAATCTAACGCGCCACCGTCGCCGTCAATATCAAGATCCGCTCCAGAATCGATGGCCTCCGCGTCACCCTCGGTATTGTAAGGATAATAGAAGCGAACTTGCCAACGCTCATTGAATGGGATGATGATTTCAAAATCCATTGTTGTGCCGTCAAAAGAGTCGGCTTCCTGAAGCTCGACATCCTTGAAGTCTCGGTATCCAGCTCTCAAGGTCCAGCTTTTTGCAGTCTGAGCGTAGCGTGAGAAAAGAGGCTGGATCTCACGGGGGGAGCACTCGGGCACTGACCCGGGGACGATGATGCTTGAGGCGCCTTTGGCCGAGACATTGTCTGCCGCATGGCAGGGTGAGATAATCGATGCGCAGCTCACGACAGCAAGTAATGTAGAGGTAGGTAATTTCATATTATTCTTTATTATTAAATATGCAGCAGTTGTAATGTGCAGCTGCTAATTTTCTTGAGGGGGTTGGGGCGACTAAACAAGTCGAAACCATTACAGCAAGGCCCTCATTGTCAATATTCATATCCACAGAAATAATGAATAGCTATGATGAACAGAATATCCTAGCTCCGTTGCGCCGAAACTCCTCAAGATTCGCATAAAATGTCTAGCTGAAAATGCAAAGCTATGAAAATCAAAATTTACCCGATCTGCCGAGCAGCCCTGAAATTTCGGCAGGTCGGCTAAATTTATATTAGCTACAGAGGGGATACCACTAGATTATGGTAATGAGAAATTAATGCTCAATATCGCAGATCACTGGGAGATTGATAACACCCAAAATAAATATATAAATCTCATCGCTGAAAAATTTTAACTGTTGCGATAATAGGATATCTACAGAATAATAAACACCCTTAGAAGATAATTATTCCACACGAGGAGATCTACATTGACAAAACGTTTAGCCAGCAAAAAACACTATCGTATCGCGCTTTTGGGCGACTTCAAGGAAGATAGTCCAAGGGGGCTTCAAATCATTGGCCGTAAAATCCATAAGGGCTTTGTTCGTAATGGTCATGATGTATTTCTATTCAGCTATCGTCAGCATCTACTGGCCCAATCCCCTTTCGCCGGCAAGAGTCTGGCAAGGAAGCTTGCAAAGAAAAAAACCGATAAGCTGTGCTGTAAACTACTAAAGGATTATCAGCCTGATTTGGTTGTTTTACTGGCATATAGAACCATTGACAGTGAAACCATTAGTGAACTTATAAAGGTTTTGCCTGATACTTATTTTGCTGGTTGGTACCCGGATCAGTTGGATGGGTTTTCAGATGAGTCATTAAAGACCAATAAATGTCTGGACGCCTTTATGGCAACGGGTGCTGGCTTGCATCTTGATGAAATCGCCAAGATGAGCGGTAATTTACCGACAGCATTTATCCCTAACCCCTGTGATCCTGATATAGAAAAACCATATCCACAAGGTGACTCACCTGTTGAAGATCTGTTCTTTACTGGCAAGTATTCCCATAGAAACTATTCTCATGATGGGAGTCGTGAACCTTTACTCAAACAGTTAGCAAAAGAATACGGCTTAATAATTCATGGCAATGGTGAAAACCCTGCGATTTTAGGGTCGGAGTATTTACGTTCCATTTCAAACTCAAAGATCGCCATCTCTATCAACATTAACAATAGCTTCAATATGTATCATTCTGATAGGATCATCAATTACTTAGCTTCCGGGGCATTTGTGCTATCAAGCTATGTGCCTGATTCTGAACTATTATTTGTCGACCATAAACATCTTCGCTATTTCCATAGCAATGAGCAGTGTATGGAACTGATAAAATATTACCTGAACCATGAGAATGAACGCAAAATGATCGCAAAGGCAGGCATGGACCATGTTCACAAGACATTTGCTTGTCAGCGTATAGCAAATGATATAATTGAATTTCTTATCACGGGGACATATAATCAACCTTTCAAATACATCGTTGAGCAAAAAATATGCAACCAATAAAGCTACACTACTCTAGCAGCAAATTAAACTGGGGTGACCAGTTGTCACCTGTAATTTGCAAAATGGTATCGGGCCGCGATATCATACATGCCAAACCAGGTAAATGTGATATGATGGCTATAGGGTCTATTCTTTCCCGAGCTAGAGAACACATGTTCGCTAAAAAGATTCATATTTGGGGTAGCGGTTTTATCGAGCCCATAGCCAAGCACAAGACACGTCACTATATTCATGCCCTTCGTGGCAAGAAGTCAGCAGAGCTCCTCAGCAATGTTCAGGTCAGTGTATTTGGAGATCCTGGTCTACTCTGCGATCGATTGATCCCAAATCACAAAGATATTCCAAAACAATATGACCTAGGCATCGTCCCACATTATTCCGAGCGTAAAAACCCAGACTATTTGGCTTACATGAACAACAATCCCGATATAGCGTTTATTGATGTATTCTCTAGTACTGTAGCTTTCCTTGAGAGTTTAGCGTCATGTCGTTTTGTTCTTTCATCCAGCCTTCATGGTCTAATTGCCGCTGATGCCTTGGGAATTCCAAATGCAAGACTCAAGATATCAGACCGAATTCGTGGCGGAAATTTTAAATATGATGACTACTATTCTATTTACGATATAGAAAAACCTCAGTCCTTGAGCCTAAAAGAAACATCGTGCAATGCTCTTTCAAGAATCAATGATTCATATATCAGACCAAACCTACCTGGGATTAAGCAATCCCTGATCGATGCTTTTCCATTCAAAGATTAATTAACTATTTTGAAGCCCCGATTGCTTTGCATTTGCAGTGCCTCTCACAGAAAAGCAAAACATGAAAAATCTAAAAGTTTATTGGATGAGAGGAAAAGGAAGGGATATCCCCTCTTTAAAAAATTTTGGTGATTGGCTATCTAAAGATGTATTTGAATACATTTCAGGGCGAAGAGTCATTTGGGAAAGTGCAAAAAAAGCTGAATACTTCGGAATAGGTTCAATCAGTATAAGAGTCAACAAGCTACCCTTATTTAGATTTACCCCACTTAAAATTTGGGGGAGCGGATTATCGAACGGAAACATACTAGAGAAACACCGCTGTATCAGACTTCTTTCATGCAGAGGCGAACTAACTAAGGATGCATTCTGTTCAATCACCTCTATCCCTCACAACTTGTCTATGGGCGACCCCGGCCTTTTTGTCAGTGAAATCTGGAAAGCAAATAAAAATAAAAAAAAGGTAGCTGTCATACTTAATGAGGGAGAGCTCGATTTTGCCAAACAAATCCCGTCAGATTTAGACTTTATTTCTCCGCTGGGAGAACCTAAAGATGTCGTCAAGCTAATTTCAAGCTATGATTTCATCATCTCTAGCTCTCTACACGGACTTATTGTTGCGGATGCTTACAGTATCCCCTCACGCATGTTAAAAATCAGGCTCAATAAATTTAAATTTGACGACTATTATTCAATTTATCCCTCTCGAGAAATTCTCCCACCACTTACGATTGAAGAACTCAATGACCTTAATGTAGATAAAATTGAAACATACTTTAATCACAATGGCATAGAACTTGAGCGAATAAAACAATGCCTTAGAGTCAGTTTGGTTAATTCTTTAGACTAAAAGCTGCTAAAATCTAGCTCCCCATTATTCATAAAAAAATATGAGAAAAAAAGTCAACAAACTAATCAACAAGATTTTCATCAAAAAGCTCGAGAGAGAACCCAAGGTCTTTTGCCTTTCTATGCAAAGAAGCGGCACCACCTCCGTCGGACAGTTTTTCAAAGATCATAATTTTCGCTGGTCAGGGTGGGGAGATGATAAAAGGAACAATTGGGCCCAGTCATGGTTTAAAGGCGAGTTTGATGCTATTTTTAATTCTGAAGATTTCCGGTTAGCTAATGCCTATGAAGACTCACCATGGTGGTTTCCCAAGTTCTACGAAGAAATCTACCGACGCTTTCCCGACTCAAAGTTTATCCTGTTAAAACGTGACCCAAGCAAATGGTATAAATCTATGCTTCTGCACTCACTTGGTAATGTAATAGGAGCAGTTAATACTCATTGCAAAATATATAAACGAGAGGACGAATTGGAAAGACTAATTAGTGCCGGAACTTCCCACGAAGAATTAACTAAACTCAGCGGGAAAAAGGTGATGAAAATGGAGGGTATGGAAAATCACTATGTCAAATGCTACAACAAATATTATGAAGAGGTTCGATCCTTTTTCAAACAAACAGCTCCAGACGCTCTGTTTGTCGGTCAATTAGAGGATGACGAGAAATGGGCAAAGATAGGGCATTTTTTAGACATTAAAGTTGATGAAAGCTATGACTCACACAAAAACCATAATAGATCTAAATTCGCAAATAAATGAAAGCTATATACAAGCGACTCAAACCATTAAAATCTTTATTTAAACCTAAAAACCACCGCGTAAAAGTTCACTTTCTTGTATGTGGGGTTCAAAAATCTGGAACTACAAGTTTTGATTACTACCTTCGGCAGCATCCGCAAATTTGTATGCCTTCAAATTTAAAAGAGGTGCATTTTTTTGATCGTGATCGACTATTTAAATATTGGAGCGACAAATTAATTTATCCCTTTTATCATTCAAATTTTGATCCCCAAAAACATCATAAGATCATTGGCGAAGTAACGCCTATATATTCATATTGGAATCCAACAATGTCTCGCATATGGAAATACAATAGTAAAATGAAGATAATTTTAATTTTAAGAAATCCTATAAGGAGAGCTTTTTCTCATTGGCAAATGTCGAAAAAAAGTGGTCATGAAAAGCACTCTTTCTATGAAGCGATTACACAAGAAACTTTACGAGCAAGAAGCCGATTACCACGACAATCTATTAAAAATTCTTATATAGACAGAGGACTATATGTTGAACAAATACGAAAAATCAAACGATTCTTCCCCAATGAACAAATTTTATTTATTAAGTCTGAGGATTTGAAAGAAGATACTGAAGCAACCCTCACAGAGCTTGCTCAATTCCTCGACGTAAAACCTTTTCCCAAATTAAATAAGGTAGAATTAAATCAAAATTCGAATAAGCTCGAATTAGATATACCATCCCAGAAAATACTATTGGACAAATTTTATTTTGAAATCAAAGAAATTGAAAAAGAATTAAACTGGGATTTATCAGATTGGTTACAATGAAGCATAATATTATTATCATTGGAACCGGAGGCCATTCGTCTGTAGTGCTAGATGCTATTGAAAGTAGTAACTCCTACGAAATAATTGGTTTTATTGATTGTTGCAAACCAATAGGTGAGCCTTTTTTCAACTATAAAGTGCTTGGCTCTTTAGCTGAAATTCACACGCTTTCAAGCAAGTATAATTCACCCTATTTCTTCATTGCTGTGGGAGAACCAAATACAAGAGAAAAAATCCATGATAAAATAACTGAAATACACCCCACTATTAAATATGCCACAATCATTCATAACAATGCGACTGTAAGTAACAAAACTGTCATCGAAGAAGGCTCTGTGATAATGGCTGGATCCATCATTTCGGCCAATTCTAGAATTGGCCGTCATTGTGTAATCAATCACATATGTAATTTAGATCACGACTCAATACTTGAGGATTATGTATCTCTAAGCCCAGGTGTCGTCGTAGGTGGCAATTGCACTATAGGTAACGGCGCGTTTATCGGAATCAGTTCGACTATACGTGAACGTATTAAATTAGGAAAAAACTGCGTGATTGGTGCAGGCTCATTGGTGTTAAAAAACATCCCAGAGAATATTATCGCATTTGGCTCGCCTGCTCGTGTTATAAAGAAAAGAACTTATGGTGAACATATTTTCAAGTAGTTTACACACGTGCCATCCAACGCTTTCTCAACAAAAGGAACCTTAAAGAAAAAAAGTGGTATAATTCCCACCCTTTTTTCTTACCAAGAAGTTTTTTCAAAACTCTCAAACTCCGCCTATCATTAAAGAAATATTCATCTTGTTCATACTTATAATATCGGCTGGCTTCGTAGTATAGGTTAAGGGTCATTATTTTACGGTCGATTCTCTTCCGGCCAGACCAAAAACCGCTACCTGATTCATTAAATACAGACATCTCTCTATTTACATACAAGCCCTTACCTATCAACAAGTAATGCCTTAGAATGTGCGTATCAAATAAAAGATTCTCTGGAAGAGTCCTTAGGCAATCGAGATTTTTGTAAATTCTTGAGGACGGGTGTATTCTAAAAGGTGCTGGAGGCCCTGAGAATAGTTGAACCTCATCATCAATAATTTTGTCTCCGTTAAACAATTTTTCATAGGACTTTTGCTTATTAACCAATCGAGTTTCATGGCCTCCAATAACACAATCTGGATGCTGTTCCATCTTGTCGGTCATAATTTGGAGCTTAAAATCATCAGTCCAATAATCATCTCCCTCCAGGAAAGCAATATAAGGCGATATTATTCGATCAAAGCCAAATCTCAAATTAGAAGCCGGACCTAAATTAGTTTTGTGCCTATTATGAAAAAATAATTCTGGATATTTATCTTGAAAGGATTGGCATACATCAGATGTCCCATCATCTGATGCATCATCCAAAATCATAACATTAAACTTAAAAGTTGTTATCTGTGAAAGTATTGATTTTAATGATTGACTGATCGTGCTCACATGATTGTAGGTAAGCAATATAACTGTTACTTTTTGAGGGGTCATTATATTTTCATCCTATCTGACAATCCACAATTGCCTCTATTGCTGAATGGACTGCCTTTATTGCTAGTTCAGGATAGATTGGTAAGCATAAAATATTATTCGAAATTTGTCTCGAAACAGTAAGCTTGTTTATATCAGACTGTTCCGAGTCTTGGTAAGGGCGAAGATTACTGACTAAAGGATAAAAATATTTACGTGTGTTGATTCCTTTCTTTTTAAGAAGCTCATATAGTTCATCTCGACTTAACGGAAAGCCCTCCATCACAATGATTGGGAAGTATCCATAATTTGATTGAACCCCCTCCTGATCATGCATCACGCTTATCTTTTTAATATTCCCCAAGCCTTCGCGATACAGTAAGGAAACTCTTTGACGCCTCTTAATCTGAAGACTAACAGTATCAAGTTGCATTAGTCCAAAAGCAGCTTGCACCTCATTCATTTTCCCGTTACCCGCAATATTAAGCGTACTTTCTTCATTCTCGATACCGAAGTTTTTGAGTTGATCTATACGAGTTTTTGTTTCTAAATCATGTGAAATAATTGCACCACCTTCCAGCGTATTAAATACCTTTGTTGCATGAAAGCTTAATATAGACAAATCACCTTTCAGTAGAATAGATTCGCCATTCTCTTTGACCCCAAAGGCATGGGCGGCATCATATATGACTTTTAAATTATGACGATTTGCAATCGCTTCAATTTTTTTTGTATCACATGGTTGCCCATAAACATGTACGCCCATGATAGCCGTAGTCTTATCTGTTATGAGAGCTTCAATTTTATTAGGATCTATATTAAAATTAACTGGATCTATATCGCAAAAAACCGGTGTGCACCCATGCAAACTTATTGCATGGGTCGTAGCTACAAAAGTAAAGGGGGTTGTGATCACTTCTCCCTCAACTCTAAGACAATTCAAAGATGTTTGCAAAGCTGCCATTCCATTACAAAACAAGCTAACATAAGGAACCTCTAAATATTCAGCTAACGCTGATTCAAGCCGTTTATGCATGGGGCCATTATTAGTCAGCCACTTATTTTCCCAGATCTCTTCAAGATAGGGCATGAAATCTTTCAGTGGAGGCAAGCAAGGCTGCGTCACATAAATTGGTTTATCTAATCCAACCTCATCTGTAATTCTTATACTCATCTGGATTTTTCTATTTGTTGACGATGACTAGGTCACGAACATCAGCTGACTTTGAATAATGAATCCTGGGCTAAAATAAACAAGCGACCAATGCATAGCATTACTTTATTAGATTCCGATATAAATAAAGCCAGTTTTTTATACCGTAAATTATAGTATATGATGATTCCCATTGCCAAAACGTTTCTCATCACTAAACCTGCCACCAAAGCAACTCTCTTAGATAATCTGTGCCGCCTGCTATCAACATTATCGCCCGCACCAACGGTGTCGGCCTCGACCGTGACGTAGACCTCCTCCATGACACTCTCACATCTGCAGGACATGATGTCACTGTCTCGCATTGCCGCAGCATTTCACCTTTGCACACGATTTTCCCCGGCAAAGCTCAGTTCGATACCAACATTTTCCTCGAGCGCGTCTTTCCACGCTGGCTGGGCTGCGCCAAGAGTAACTTGCTCATCCCCAACCAAGAGCGCTTTCCTCGCCGTCACCTCAGGCACCTTGAAAAGATCGATCACATTCTCTGTAAAAGCCACCACGCCGAGGAAGTATTCGCGGGCTTGGATTACCCCAGCCAATACATCGGCTTCACCTCCTCCGATCTACTGGATGAAACCATCAAGCCCGACTACCAGTCCTTCTTCCATCTCGCAGGACGCAGCACGCTCAAGGGCACAGAGACCATCCTAGACCTCTGGAACAAACATCCCGAGTGGCCCTTGCTCACCATCGTCCAATGCAAGGATAACGCCCCTGACCAAGTTCCGGCCAACGTCAAGCTGATCACCGATTACATACCGCACGAGGAAATCAAAAAACATCTCAACAGCCACGGAATCCACCTCTGCACCTCACTCTCTGAAGGCTGGGGTCACTATATCGTTGAGGCGATGAGTTGCCGTGCCGTTGTCATCACCACCGATGCCCCGCCAATGAACGAGCTCATCACACCGGATCGCGGTGTCACCGTTGCTTATCATCACTTGGAGCCGCGTCATTTGGGCACTAATTTTCATATTGATCCCGAGAAACTCGAAAAAAACATTCAGCAGCTGCTGCTGATGCCCACAGAAAAAAAAGCCACTCTGGGCAAGCATGCCCGCACATGGTTCGAGGAAAACGATAGCACCTTCCGCCGCAAGCTCACCCAAACTCTCGAGGACATCTTAAAAAGCTAACCTGACTATGTCTTTCGATTTGCAACAGACCGAACTCATCCTCGGCAACTCAAACCCTCGTTTTTCCGGTGTCACCTCGACGATGCTTCAGGTGATCAGATACCAGAAAGACATCACCAAGCTCGTCGTATTAGGCTCACATCATCTATCCGATGGAATCCCTCACGTTACCTTCAGCCAGCTCATCAAACTCTGCCGCAAGCCACTATCCAACGGCCGCTACCGAGTCTTTCACGCCCGGCGCAACAACGAGGTCATCCAGGCACTTATTCTAAAGAAATGCTTCGGTGCTAAAATCCGCATCGCCTTCACCTCCACCGCTCAGCGGCAACACAGCTGGATCACCCGTTACCTGATCCGCCAGTCGGATGCCATTATCAGCACCTGCACTGCCGCTGCCGCCTACATCCAGGGCGGGGCGGATATTATCATTCCTCACGGTGTCGACTTAGACTGCTATCACCCCGCATCCGACAAGCAGGCCGCTTGGCAAGAACTTGGCTTTCCCGGTAAATATGGAATCGGTATCTTTGGTCGTGTCCGACACCAGAAGGGGGTTGATATCCTCGTGCGGGCTGCCATTCCAGTGTTAAAAAAACACTCCGATTTCACGGTGGTCATCTGCGGAGAGACCACACCCGACCAGAAGAAATTCGAAAACGAACTAAAGGAAGCCATCGACGACGCCAACATGAGCGAGCGTTTTGTTTTTCTTGGCAAGCAGCCCTTTGAGGCCCTTCCCCGCTTGTTTCGCGCCATGCATCTGGTTGCAGCTCTCAGCCGAAACGAGGGCTTTGGGCTCACTGTTCTTGAGGCAATGGCGAGTGGCACCGCTGTGCTGGCATCCGAGGCAGGTGCCTGGAAAGACATCGTTCGAGAAGGACAAGATGGCTTTATTGTGCCCTGCAACGACACCGAAGCAACACGCACCAAACTTGACAGTATGATCTCTTCTACAGAAGCCCTAGAAACCATGGGACTCGAAGGCCGAAAACGTGTAGAAGAACACTATTCACTCGAGCGCGAAGCTCGTGAACTTTACGAGTTTTTCAGCCAACTTTAATAGCCCGGCCTACGCTTACCCTTGCGCTTACGGTAGGATAGCACTTCGTCTGCAAACTTCTTCAGTTTGGGCTCATCAAGAGCTAATCCGGTGTATACGGACAAAAAATGAAGACGTTCTTTGATTGGACATCGCTTATAGGCAACATGATCCAATGTCGCAATGTCTTTGATCACTCCATGTTTACGACGCAAAAATCTAGTCCGGTCAAAATTTCCATTAGGGCAATCAATCCAAAAAACTTCGACTTTTCCGCCTCGCTCTCCCACCCGGCGAACCAGCACGTTGCGCCATTTTAAGTCCTCATGATAGAAATGATGATCGTGAATTTTTCTAAGATTCGTGGCAAGTGATTCAATAATTTGCAGACGCAAATCGGCCTTAATGACTTCATCCTCATCGCTCGCTTCAAGCTCGTCGATAAACACGTCAAGCTGCTTACTGCCCGTCACTTCTTTAGTCACAATCATACAATTATTAAGAAGCCCCCATGCGGTCCTATACTCGCCTTGAGCAATGGGCTCACATGCGGGAATGCCTAACTTGTTAAAAAATTGCAGATTATTTTTCTCTGACTTCGATCGAGCAGGCTTAAAAAAGCGAGAAAGAGCCCGTCTAAATTTACCATACCCGTAGAGTTTAAAGTAGACCGCCACCTTACCTCCTGCAGGGTCGGTAAGCACCTTACGCACAAATTGTGACCGATGGAGTTGCCCAGCCTCGAGCGGGAAGCCAAAATATTCACTAGCGCTCTCAAAAGGCCTCGATGCATCAACAAAATGAAACAATTTTTGATAGTCCGATTCGATGTGAAATACCCCTCGCATGCACAACTACTAATATATCTCAATATATTTGACCACTATCAACTCACTTGATCAGATCAGAAAATCAGTAATACCCCAAACTATTACCTCTTTGATGAATTCGAGGCACTCGTCGACGACAAGTTCGAGGATGCTATCGAGGAATACGTTGATCTCGATGAAGACCCGGAAAAAGAAAACTCATACCTTCATCTATCCCAATCAATCGCCATAGGCGTGCAAGGTAAGGAAATAGCTTCTAACCTCCCTGGTGATCGTAGAGTGATTTGTAAAGCCCGCTGCTTTCATAGACCTCTTCATGCGGCCCGTCAGCCACGACTTTTCCATGGTCAAAAACCAAAATGCGATCTGCGATTTTAATGGTGCTGAATCGGTGCGCGATGATGAAGGTTGTCCGTCCTTTTACCAAATCCTCAAGAGCCGCCTGAATGTGAGCTTCACTTTCGCTATCGAGTGCTGACGTCGCTTCATCCAGAATCAATATCGGAGCATTTTTCAAAAACGCTCTGGCAATCGCAATACGCTGCCGCTGCCCACCTGAGAGCCTTGTTCCTCTCTCCCCAACGAGGGTCTGATAGCCCTCATCGAGCGTGTTTGAGATGAAATCATGGGCATGTGCTTTTTTAGCAGCCGCTACCACCTCTTCATCAGAGGCTGCAGGCATACCGATTCGGATGTTCTCCATGACCGTCTCATTGAAAAGCGCTGGCGCCTGGGAAACAAGGGCGATCGCATTTCGAAGCTCAGACTTTTTGATGTTGCGCACATCATGGCCATCTACCATTAGCTGACCATCACCGACATCATAAAACCGGGGAATAAGATTGGCAAAGGTTGTCTTGCCCGCTCCGCTTGGACCTACCAGAGCAACCACTTGCCCGGATGGAATCGATAAGTTGACATCATTTAGAACAGTTTCACGATCATAGGAAAATGAAACTTTTTCAAAGTCAACCCCTCCCCTGACCTCAGTCATGTTTACCGGCTTCTCAGCCTCAGGAAGCTCATCCGGATAATCTAGGATATACTCGACACGATCCAACGAAGCTGTGGCCGTTTGAATCTTCGAGTTGAGCTTACCTAATCTTTTGATCGGAGCATAACTCATGTAGAGAGCCATCAACAAAGGCATGATTTCCTCCTTGAAGTCCATGTCCGCTCTACCAGCGTAAACAATGGTAACGGCGATTCCACACGCCGACACAAATTCAATAATAGGGCCGAGCATCTTATCATACTTCGTCACTTTCATTCTAGCCTTGAAGAGATTCAACACACGCCGGTGCAGCTTATCCACTACTTCGTCCTGCATGTTGTATGCACGTATATCCATTGGTGCCTGCAAACCATCAGATATATAAGCGGTCAAATCACCAGCCTGTGCCTGTACCGACTTTGCCTTACGAAACAATTTCCTACCAATAAGGCGGATAGGAAACACACACAATGGAATCGTAGCAAGACACACAAGAAGGAAAAAGAACTCACTATTTTGCGTGGACATCCAGACCAAGTAACCCAGTGCCCCAATCAGCTGCATCGGCTGAATAATAACATCATTAGAAGCCTCAACAATGATACTTCGGATCTTCTGGGTATCCCCCATCAGGCGACTGATCAGGTCGCCACTTTTGTGTTTATGAAAAAACTGAAGTGGCAGCTTTTGAATCTGCTTAAAAAGATCAACCTGAATAAATTCTAAGACCTTATTACCGCAATAAGCTATATAGTAAGTGTTAACGAATAGAGTTGCTCCGCGAACAAGAAACACCATAGGCATAATTAGCGCCACACCAATAAGCTCCATGAGAGGTATGTCCGCCTTACTGAAAATTTCAGGGAGCACCTTTTTCATCATCCAGGGCAAGCCCGCCCCTGAGGAAACACCAAATATGACTCCAGCTAATACAGCAATCGCAAACTGCCACTTAACCCGCTTGAGATATTTATAATATGGAAGAAAACGTTTCATCAATCAGAAGCGCCAGCATCACCTCCTGCCCCGCAAACTGCAACCCTAGATTTCTCGTCCTCCAAGCCGCTCTTTCGCCTTGTCGAAAACAAATAAATCGTTAGCTTATCGAGAATTATAACCACTTTGAAACGTAGCTCTCTCATCCTCATAGCGCTTTTCGCCCTCGCTCTT
>Ga0206125_10002328_pt1 | contig 20300 bp, 21 predicted proteins | sample Helgoland_Spring_4_FD_148598 | JGI IMG/M metagenome (GOLD analysis project Ga0206125, IMG submission 148598) | Pelagic subsurface seawater microbial communities from Kabeltonne, Helgoland, North Sea - Helgoland_Spring_Bloom_20160331_1 | ecosystem: Environmental > Aquatic > Marine > Epipelagic ... | reverse complement strand
ATATAATAATATGGGTTTTACTGTTAAAATGTGTAATGATTTTGCCAAAAAAATTATAAATGAAATTTTTTGGATAAAATATAAACATACAATAAAAGATAATAATACTTGGTATGAAAATTTAAATAATTTTCTTGTAAAAGAATGGGATATTCTCCAAGAAAGTGAAAATACAGAAAATGAATTAATGGATGATGAAGAAGATATGATTATTCGTGATGCTATGGATTTTTTATTAGATAAATTAAATGTGGATGAAGATGAATTTGAAGAACATGAACAAGATGTAGATTGGAGAAGATTTGATGATATTATAGGATACTATACTTGTATAATATAAGCATAAATATAATTAATTAATTTATAATTGATTTAAATAATATTTCATATAATAATTACATGTGTGGTATAATTGGTATATTATCAAAATACAATATTAATATTTTTGAATATATTATTAATAGTTTAGTACAATTACAAAATAGAGGATATGATTCATCAGGAATCTGTTTATTTAATGAAAATAATTTTATATTACATAAATATGCTTCTACAAAAGATGAAGATTCAATTGAAAAATTAAAAAATATTGATTTTAATCAATATAATACAAATATAGGAATTGGACATAATAGATGGGCTACACATGGACCAAAAAATGATATTAATTCACATCCTCATATTAGTAATAATACTAATATTGTTGTTGTACATAATGGAATTATAGAAAATTACAAGAAATTAAAGGAGTTTTTAATAAGTAAGAGTTTTAAGTTTTATTCAGATACTGATACAGAAATTATTGCTAATTTATTGGAATATTATAGTACTGATGAAAATAATTTTACAGATGCTATTAAAAAAACCATTGATAATTTAAATGGTACATATGGATTAATAATTTTAAATAAATTTGAGAATAATAGAATGTATTGTGTAAGAAATGGTAGTCCATTATTATTAGGATACAATGAAGAATATGCTATGATAACAAGTGAGCAAAGTGGGTTTTGTAATAAATTACATTCATATATAACATTACAAAATGATGATATTTGTTATATTGAATTAATTAATAATAAAATAGAAGTTAAATACAATTATGTATATGATTTAAAAAATGTTAATTTAATTGATTTTGATAAAAATCCTGAACCATATGAACATTGGACAATCAAAGAAATATATGAACAGCCACAAAAAATAATGAATGCTATTAACAATGGGGGAAGAATATTAAATAAAACAAATGTAAAACTTGGTGGATGTGATGATAATATAGAAAATTTAGAAGATGTTGAAAATATTATTTTATTAGGTTGTGGTACATCTTATCATTCATGTATGTATGGTAAGCATTTTTTAAAGAAGTTATGTAATTTTAATTTAATTCAAATACATGATGGTGCCGATTTTGAAGAAGATGATATTCCGAAAAGGGGGAAATCATTAATGGTTTTTGTATCACAATCAGGTGAGACAAAAGATTTACACAGATGTATTGAAATAGCAAAAAATAAAAATATTTTTACATTGGGTATCATAAATGTTGTGGATAGTTTAATAGCACGTGAGGTAGATTGTGGAATATATTGTAATGCTGGAAGAGAAATGGGCGTGGCATCAACAAAAGCTTTTACTACACAAGTTGTATGTTTATGTTTATTATCATGTTGGTACAGTCAAATACAAAAATTGAATGAAAATATAAGGGTACAAATAATAAAAGATTTACAAAATTTAAGTTTAGATTTTCAAAATTGTTTAAATATAGCACATACACAAATTAATAATGTATTAAATATAATTGATAAATCAAATAATTTATTTATTTTAGGTAAAAATACTGATGAAAGTATAGCACGTGAAGGTTCATTAAAAATTAAAGAAATATCATATATACATAGTGAAGCATATTCATCAAGTAGTTTAAAACATGGTCCATTTGCTTTATTAGATGAAAACATGCCTGTGATTTTATTAAATAATAATTTTTTATATGAGCCAAAAGTAATTAATGCTTATGAGGAAATTTTATCAAGAAAATCACCAATAATATTTATAACTAATAATAAAGATATAAAATATCCGAATAGTATTTATATACCAAATAATAAATCATTTTCGTCATTGCTTGGAATAATTCCATTACAACTTATTGCTTATTATTTATCTATAAAAAGAGGAATTAATCCTGATAAACCAAAGAATCTAGCAAAAGTTGTTACTGTTGAATAAAATTTATTAGACCATCTAATAAAGCAGGTCCAACATTATCATTTCTATAATCTGGTACATTATGTGATTTCTTTTCTTTTTTTAGATTTATTGGATTTATTTCAGAATTATTATTTAAATTTTCTTTATTATGGATTGGCATAGATGTAAATACGTCTAATCTTTTTATTTTAGATGTTTCATAAGGTGAAACATATTTATTTTGATTAGATGATTCTGAAAATGGATAAAAAATAAGAGATTGTTCATCAATATTTTTTGAAAAGTTATTAGCATCTTTTGTTTTAATTTCTTTTCCTCTACATTTCAATTCATCGATGTGTATATATTGACATTTGTTACCATATGGGCAATTTCCAGTTGCTACCCAAGTTATGCATGGTAATTTATTTTTATTTTGATTTTTTGACATAATATATTTAATATGGTTTATATTTAATACTAAAAAAAATAATTTCAATTTTTAAATAATTAGACAATTAATTCAATGTATAAAAATGAAAATGATTAGTAAATAGAAAGGGAATATTAATACCGTAATCAATACTAAAAATGCTGGTGGATATTCTAATGGTGTATTGATAAATTATATTCATCTTTAATTATGTTTAAATTCAAAATATTTATAATATATTATCTTATAAATGAAGTTATCAGTATGTATATTAGCTGGCGGGGAAGGAAAACGAATGAAATCTGCTTTACCAAAAGTATTACATTTATTCAAATTAAAACCAATGATTGTACATGTAATTGAAAAATCATTTAAATTGTCACCGGAAAGAATTATTATTGTTACTGGGAGATATAATAATTTAATTCAAAAAACAATTAAACAATTTATAGAAGAAAAATATTATGATAAATTAATTTTTGTAATTCAGGAAACTCCAATGGGGACAGGTCATGCTATTTCATGTACATTAAGTAATTATAATGAAGATGAAATGGTTTTAATATTGAATGGAGATACTCCGAATATAAGTTCTAATTTACTACAAAAATTTACAAATAGATATGAGAATAGATTATTAATAAGTGTAATTGAGGAACCAGCAGGATACGGCAGAATTATAATGAATGAAAAAGATGAGATACAAAAAATAGTAGAAGAAAAAGATGCTTGTGAAAGTGAAAAGCAAATAAATAAAATAAATAGTGGTATATATTTTGTAAAATCAAGAGATTTAATTCATTATATACCTAAAATTACAAATAATAATAAACAAAACGAGTATTATTTGACTGATATTGTTGAATTAATTATAAAAGATAAAAAGAATATAAAAGGGTATTTAATTAAAAAAGAAGAAAATAATTTAATATTAGGAGTAAATACAATTGAACAATTAAATAATTTGGAAAAATTATAAAATATTTATATTATAAAGATATTATGAATATTAATATTGATAATTTCAATTTAGATTTTTATTTATACATGAATGATAATATTGATAATGAAAAAATAAAAACTAAAGAAAGTGCATATCAAGATTATTTAAAAAATAAAGAAAATAGAATAGTTGATTATGATAAAAAAATTTTAGAAAATTTTAACTCAATAATATACTTATTATGTAATAAAGATTTAGATAAATTAAATATACAAAATTCTGATTTTGCTATTTATCATTATATAAAATATGGTAAAAAAGAAAATAGAATATCTTCTATAAACGAAGTGAAAAATATATTAAAAGATTTTAATTGGATAGAATATTTATATTTAAATAAAAAATTATTAAATAAAATAAATAATGAAAAAGATTGTATTATTCATTATTTATTATATGGTATAAAAAAAAATAAACCTTATAAGTCGGATAAAATTATTTGTACTGATTTTAATTGGTTTGTATATATTAATTATTATTATGATTTAAATTTTATTAATACAAAAGAAAATGCATTTGAACATTATATAAATGTTGGAATAGATGAAAATAGAAGTGATTGGATATGTTTAAAAAATATCTTACAAAATATTGATGATAACGAATATAAAAAACAAAATCCTGATTTAGAATCATTTACAAAAGATGAATTAATAAATCATTGGTTAAAAAAAGATAATGAAGAACGAATAATGATTACCAAAAATAATAATGAAAATATAAATAATGAATTCTGTATTGCTATTAGTGTTTATAGTGATATAAATACACCGAAAGAAAGATTATACGCATCTTATAAATGTTTAAATTATTTATTTTTAACAGTACAAACTTGTAAAATATATATTATAATTGATGGAAATATTATTGATGAACATTTTGAATTCATTAAAAAATTGAAAAGCTTTTATAAAAATTGTATTATATATAAAAATAAAAAAAATTATGGGATATCTATAACAAAAAACATATGTTTAAAAATTTTAAGTGATAATCAAGACATAAAATATTTTTGTTTATTGGATGATGATATATTTATAAAAAATAATTTTATTGATTATTCAATAAATATAATTGAAAATAATGATATTCCCATATTAACAAACTTCAATAAAGGATTGCCATATTTTGAGAATCAATTAGAACATAATTATTTAATAAAGTCAAATTTTTTCTTTGGAAATATATTAGTTTTTAGTAAAAAATATTTTGATATATTTGGATATTTTAGAGAATTTCCATATAGATGGGGTGAAGAGCATCAAGAATTTACAAAAAGGTATTTAAGGAATAGTAATTATGAAAATATTACAATTGATTTTAGGAATTATTTAAATGATGAATATATTATAAATAATGTTAGTACATTACATTTACATAGTTGTGATGTGGATCATGAAAAGGTAAAATTAAATCAAGAAAAATATAATGAATATATACAAATGCAAGAATATGTAGATTTTGATATGAATAAATATGAAATAGAAGAAATATAATTTTTATTATAATTGTTTCAAATAAACGGCGTTTTAAATCTTCAAGGGTGTAAAAAAAATAATAAATAAAATGTATTAATATGTATTAAGATTTCATGATTATATCAGAAGCAATTTTATTCATACTTATAAACTCTATATGTTCTGTTAATTTTAATTTATTAAGTAATTTTTTATTTTTGGTTTTATTTTTATATTTATTTTCGAATTTATCATAAATATTTTGTAATAAATATGTGCTATTTATTTTTTCTTTTGTTTTATCTTTCAAATGAATAATATTCATATGAAATTCTTTATTTATTTTTTCAATATATGTTTTATTAAATATATGCTTATATCCTTGAGTTATAACATTTGCCATTTCATTATGCCAAAATTGATTAGATACAAATGTATCATGAATTGTTTCTATTGGATAATCATCCATTGATTCAATTACTAAATATGGAAGAATAGCTAACATTTGATTCATATATTGTGTCGGAAAATGATCAAGGATACGAAATTCAAATCCAACACGTTCTTCTTCTACATATTTTTTATATTTTTTACGATCATACCCTGGTTTTGTTGTAACATTTCCTTGTTTATCTATATAATATAATATGAATTGATTTTCTTTTGGCATATATATTTTTTTATATTTAGTATCATCGTAAGGATGCATTAATCTGTCATTGCTTAATGTTCGTATATCAGCAGCTAAATAAGGTCTATAAGATTTATTACTCATCCAAGTTTTTTCTTTATATATTTCAAATGCTTTTTCAAATCCTTTTTTTTTATTTTTGAATAATAATTCATAATAACTTTTAACTTTTACTTGTGATGAATTAATCTTTTCTGATGAAAATGACTCTACAAAATCAAATATTTTATTTGAACCATCACGATTAGCCAAAGCATTATAATTTTTTATAATTGTACCATTTTTATTTACGATTATTCTTTTATTGAGAGATCTAAAGTCAATATCATATATAGTTGGATTTTTTTCAATTTTAAAAAACATATTATCAACATATGTATAATTTGAACCATTTAATAAAGATACATCTGTTGTTCCATGCTCTGAATTCATATTTAGAAATTGTCGATGACTTAATTTTGAAGGATAGTTTTTATTATGTTTAATATCAAATGAAGGACTACTAAAATGACAAGCGAATAATGGTTCTAACAATTGAAGTTTATTTGCTAAATTAGCATGCATATTTAAAAATCTTTTTTTAGATGAATTTTTTAAATATGGAATTGTAATCCAAATATGATAACTACCCATATAATCATAATTATTTAATAAAATTGTATCTTCTTTATAATCTTTATTAAAAATATCTATTAAATCAATTCCTTCTTCACGACTTCCTATTAAATCATAATTTACTTTACCATATTCTTGTAATCCAAAATATTCAAATATAGTAGTCATATATTTCATGAACGCATTTTCACAATTCATTAAATTATCTAATATTGTTTGATAATTTTTATTTTTATATTCAATTGTTTTAAATTCAATAAAATGTTCATCGTCTAAATGTGGTATATTATTTTGATAACAAATAAAAAGTGAATCTATAAAATTTTTATCAGTCGAAAATTGAATTTTATTTGTTATAAATTTTATTATTTGGGTTGCTTTTATTTTTAATAATTGTTTTAGATTCACATTGTTTTTTAATTTATTATTATTATTATTTTTTTTTGTAAATAATAAAGTGAAATGATTTTCCATTTTAGTAAATACTAAATTATTATCATTGATATAAGATTTTACATTCGTATTGTATTCTTTCAGATAAGTTCCATTATATAATTTCTGCAGTATTTCAAAAATAGAATCAAAACACTCTTTTTTTGTATTAAAATATACATTAGATACTTCATGATGATGATGATATCTATCTCTATGATAAATGTATGGTATTTTTGTCTTTGTAATTTTATCAAAAGAATAAAATTTATCATATTTTTCTTTATCTTTTAAATCAAAATAAAGTTGAGGTTGATGATATAAATTAAATAACTTTATATAAAATAACAAATTATTTGTTGTATTTTTAGTAATATAATATTTTTTCTTATCATTTATACTTTGTATACCTTCATATTTATCATTTACAATTTTTTCTTCAATACAAAAATAATCCTCATTTTTAATAGGAAATTCTTTTTTATCGATAGCACATTTTTGTAAATAAAGTTGTTGATTCATTTTTTTACTATATTTTTCTTGAATAATATTTTTTGATGCGTTTTTTTGATAATTTTGAAAAAAATTTGTTTCATTATATTTATATAATGCAATTATCAATGATGAATCTATATAATAATTAGAATAATTAGAATCTATTTTTTTTTTATTTTCAAATCTTAATTTCATTTCATGTTCAATACCTAAACCCCAGGTAACCATTATTATTAATATATATTTTAGTTTTGAAAATAATAAAATAAGATATGACATCTTTACAAACATCAAATAATAAGAAAATATTATGAATATATACAAATGCAAGAATATGTTGATTTTGATATGAATAAATATGAAATAGAAGAAATAATATAAATAATTATATTATAATGAGTAGTAAAAAAAAATTAAGGAATAATAATAAAAGTTTAAATAAAACAAAAATATCATTAATAAAAAATAGTTCTTTATTAGGTAATAGTAATAAAATACCCAAATATATATATGAAGGAGGTTCAGGTTTTCAATGTGTAAGATTCACATTAAAACAAAACGAATCAATAAATGCTGACGCTGGCGCAATGAATTATATGTCTGATTCTATTGATATATCTACACAAACTGGAAATGCATTAAATGCTATTGGTAGAATATTTTCAGGTTCATCTTTTTTTTATAATACTTTTACAAATAAAGGTATTAATGATGCTACAATTAATTTATCTAGTGTCCATCCTGGAAATATAGGAGCATTTTATATCCCAAAAGGAAAAAGTTTAAATCTAATAAGTGATTCTTATATTTGTAGTACTCCTAATTTACAAATAACTACAAATGTACGTTTTGGAGGAGTTTTACTTGGTTATGGATTAACTTTTGTTCATATAGAAGCAAAAGAATCATCTGGTGTAGTGTGGGCAGCAGCCTTTGGAAATACAATTGAAAAAAATATTCGACCTGGTGAAGCAATTAAAATAGATAATGGAATTATTATGGGATTTGAATCAAATGTTGATATACACACTAATTTTGTAGGTGGAATCACAAGTACATTATTTAGTGGTGAAGGTTTAGTTTCAAAAATAGAAAATAAAGGGTCAAAATCGATGAAAATGTTTTTACAAAGCAGAAGTAAAACATCTTATATAGAATACATTAAACATAAAATGAATTTGAAAAAATAAATTATAAATAAATAACCATTTGATTACTATTTAATGTAAATCCGCATTTTTCATAAAATGGAATTAATTCTTTATTACAATCTAACAAAATTTTGAAACAATTTTTTTCTTTACATATTTTTATTAATTTTTCTAATAATAATTTACCATAACCATTACTTTGATATTCTTTTTTTATTATTATATCCTCCAAATGTGCATATAATGAAATATTATGTATAAATTTTTTTTCAAGTAAAATTGTTCCAGCACCAACTAATTTATTATTTCTTTCAATAACATATATTTCTATGTTGTTTTCTGTATTTAAAAATTCTTTAAATTGATTTAAAGTAAAATCTGTTTTTCTAAAATCATTAATTAAAAGATGAAATTGTTCATAATCTGAATACTCAAGTTTTTTTAATATCATTAAATTAAATATATATATAAAATATTATTTATATTAATTATAATTAATATGTCGGAAATTAATGGTTATAATTCTAATTCAAATAATTACTCTTTTATTAACCAAAAAGAAAATACACCTAAAATATGGACAAATAACTATAGAGGTAATATAGTTAAAAGTATTTATCAACCTAAAGACAATGAAATTTATCAATTTTATATGCCTTATAATGATATTGATGAATATAAAAAATCATTAGAAAAACATCAAGAAAAAAATAATAATTTTAATTCAAAAATAGTTAATAGAAATTTGGAATTAACAAATAAATTTAATTAAATTTTTTATTTTTATAATATAGGTAAATGAAATATAATATTTCTAAAAAAAATGAATATGAAATAAAAAATTATTATGAATTACGAAAAAAATTTGTAAATTTTCTCCAACCAAAATCGAAAATAGAATTAATATATCATGAAAACTTATCACATATTTTAATTAATATTGTATATTTAAAATGTAAATATAATGATGAAACGCAAAATTTAATATTGGATATATTAAAAAAAATAAATGATAAAAATATACTTAAATTATTTCCAAAAAATTATAATAATTATAGTGTTAATGAATTAAAAACATTATTAAAGAAAAAAAAACTTCCAACAAATGGAAAAAAAATAGATTTAATTAAAAGATTAAATAATTCTTAAATTTATTTTTTCATTGTTTTTTTTACAATGTTTGATATATTTCTACCTTCAAAACATTGATATCCTAATACAATATGCACAATTAAATAGTAAATTAAATAAAATCCACTAAAAAAGAAGGCGAAAATTGTATAAATAGCACGAGTAGCTGGACTTTCAGCAGTATTACATTCATATGCTAAATAAGCAGCACCAAAAGCAATAATTAATGCAGCAATAATCCATGATGGTTCAACTTTATTTAAGTATGTTGATAATATATCATTATTAATTTCTAATTCAGTATCTTTATTAGAAAATTTTTCTATAGCTCCAAAAGCAGTCATTAATTCAATCATATTACTATATAATAATATAAAAAATATGAATATATATTAATGAACTATTTCTTATTAATTTTAATTTTAATAATTTTTATTATATTTAATTATTACAATAAAAACTTATTTCCTTATACAAAAAAAATAAATATAATACAAACATGGAAAGATAATCATATTCCTCTTAAATATCAACCCTTTGTGAATCAAGTAAAAAAAATGAATCCGAATGCTAATTATATGTTCTTTACTGATAAAGATATAGAACAATTTATTCTTACTAAATTTCCTCAATATTATAAAACATTTAAAAATTTTCCCTATACAATACAAAAAATAGATTTTTTTAGATATTTAGCCGTTTATTATTACGGAGGAGTATATTTAGATTTAGATTTTAAAAATTATAAATCTTTTGATGATATTGATAGAAGTAAATCTGTATTTCCATTAGAATTTATGAATAGCAGTGATGAAATTCTTAAACAACAAGGGTTTAAAGGTTTAATAGGTAATTATGCATTTTATGCTCCGAAAAATCATCCATTTATTAAAAAAATAATTGATAATATAATGAGTAATAGAATTAAAAATGTTGGAAATAAATACAACAATGATAAGAATAAATATGTTTTTTATACAACAGGACCAGTTTTAGTAACGCAATCTTATATAGATTTTAAACAAAAAGAAGACATAGAAATAATTAAACCAACTCCTTTTAAAAAATATAATTTTGGAAACTATGGAGTACATTATTTAATGGGTAGTTGGAAATAATTTATGTTTTTAATTTCTTTAAAAATAAAAACTAATATAATAATAATGATTATATTATTATATTTAATTTTTATAATAATTTTATTTTATGTATTAAATAATTTATTCAATGAAAATTTTCAAAATTATGTAAATCCTTTTTTTAAAGATAAATGTTTTTGTACTTATGATATTGATTCTGAAAAATGTAAATGTACTTTCCAAAAAGATGGAATAAATATTCCATTTAATTCACCAGAAACATCTTGTAATAACAAATGTAATAATAAAAATAAAGAAAACTGTAATAATAATACTGATAAAGATTCTTATTATTATTGTAAAGAGGGTAATACATGTAAAAAATATAAAGCATCAATTCAAAATAAATATATTAGTACTAATAATTGCGGAATTGAAAAATTATCTAATCAAATAAAATTACCATATATTACGAAAGAATCGTGTGAAAAGAGTATAAATTTATGTGATAAATATAATGATAAAAATTTAAATAATTCTCAAATAAAGAAAAATTGTTTAAAAGATACAAATTGTGGTTATTGTGAAAATAATTATGGAAATGGTAAATGTGTTGAAGGAACTGCTGAAGGACCATTAGATTTAAGTAATAATTGTTCAGCAAACAGTAGAATTAATAAATATGAATATGGTAATTTTTTATTTTATTGAAATAAATTATAAAAATTATATCTTTGTTTTAATTAGAATTAATGGTTAATAAAAAAAATAACAATAATTTAAATAATAATAATTTGAATAATAATAATTTGAATAATAATAATTTGAATAATAATAATTTGAATAATAATAATTTGAATAATAATAATAATTTGAATAACAATAATTTGAATAATAATAATAATTTGAATAACAATAATTTGAATAATAATAATAATTTGAATAACAATAATTTAAATAATAATAGAAATAATAAAAACAACAATAATAATATTAATAAAACAAACAATAATATTTTTAATGAATATTTAAACAGTAAAAAAGATGATATTAAGAAATTAAAAAAATTTAGAGATGATACAGTAAATAATATAAATTCTATGCCTAGTCAATTAAAATTTTTCAATGTAATATTAGCATTTATATTTATGTATATTTTTACAAATATAAAATATAATTTAGGTTTATCAATTTTATTTGCTATAATAACTACAATTTTAATATTTATATTTGGTGGAACATATTTATCATTAATATTTGTAGTTTTATATTCAGTTTATTTAATAAAAATAATTAATTTAAAATACAAAAATGCTGGTATTATTATTAATCAAACAAATATAAATAAGACTTCTGATGGTTTAGCTATGATGTGTGATAAGCCCCAGACAGTAGAAAATAATATAATATCTTATAAGAATTTTAGAGATGAAGTAGATAATAGAAATTTTTCGATTTGTGTATTTTTATATATAAATGGAAGTAATCCAAAATATAAGAATAATTTTAAGAATTATAGATTTAGAGATTGGAAATCAATATTTTATTTTGGACAAAATGAAATTATAGAAAGTTCCGATAATAATCCAACAGAATTAAAAGATTTAAAACAAATTCCGGGATTATGGTTAAAACCAACTTTAAATAATTTAGTTTTAGTTACTAACGATGGACAAAATAATGGTTTAACAGAATTAAATGATGTACCATTAAATGAATGGTTTTCAGTATCTATAATTGTGAACAGTTCATCCATATCTTTATATAAAAATTGTAAATTAGAAAAAATAATTACATTGAATTCATATCTACCAGATACATCTGAATATAATTTATATATAGCAAATGATGGAAAATTAATAAAATATAATGATGATAAAGAAAGAAATGGATTTCCAGGACAAATGGCATTTTTTACATATTATAATTTTTCATTAAGTCAAAAAAGCATGAATGAATATTGTTCTAAATATAGTTCAATTTTAAATAATTATCAATATAAAGAAAATAATCATATTAAATATGAAACTTCGTGTTTGGTGACAGATAGTGATAAAAATTCATTATAAATTTATAATTTTATAGAATTAATTTCTAATATATATATATATTATGGCTAATAATGTTAATCTAAAAAACTCATCTAGTTCAAGACCATTAGGAAAATTTTTCTTCGCAATATTTGTAATTATATTTATAGTTTTTCTTATTTATGTAATTTATTTAGCAGTTCAAGCTGTGAATAAAAAAAATGCAAATAACCCAGTTGTAGTTAATGAAGTTATAGATGCTGATAAAGAAAGACCAGCATATAATTTACCAGAAGTAACTATGGGATTAAATCAAGCTTTTAGTACTTGGATTTATGTTAAAGATTTTAACTACAAATTTGGGGAATATAAAAATATTTTATGGAAAGGAAATCCTGGAAGTGGAAGTAAATCAGTTCATAGTCCAAGTTTGTGGTTATATCCATTAACTAATTCATTAAAAGTTGTAACATCTACTCAAGATGCTTCAGCTGTAGAATCATGCGATATTCCAAATATACCTTTGATGACATGGGTACATATTTGTTATGTATTAAATAATAGAACTGTTGATATTTACATAAATGGAAAATTAGAAAGAAGTTGTGCTTTAAGAAATTTACCAGTATTAAGTGGTGACCCAGTTTATATGACAATGGGAAAACCCAATCCTGGATTTTATGGTAAAGTTGGAAAAACACAATATTTCACCAAATCTTTGCTTCCAACTGATGTAATGAATCTATATCAACAAGGTCCTTTAGGTTCATCACAATATCAAATTCAACTTTTCACAGATGGTAAATTTATAAGTGTAAAAGATTCTGGAAGTTTCGAATCTTAATTTTATAGGAATAATTGGACTATTAATAAATAAAAAATGTAATATATATATATATGTCTAATAATGCAACAAATTCTAAAAATGATGTCTCAAATAACTTATTTGGCATTGTTCTAATAGGTGTATGTGTTCTTGTTATCTTATACTTTATTTATTCTATCATAAAAGGCTATAGAGATTATTCAACGTATAGTCCATACTACATAAGGGATATTTTAGATGGTAATACATCACAAAAAATAGAATCTTATAAAGTACCTCCACCAATGGATAATCAATATGGTACTGAATATAGTTATTCATTTTGGATATTTTTAAAAGACACTAACTTTGATTCTTCTTGTGATGATAGTAATGCTGGAGCTTTTAATCATATTTTTCATAAAGGAAGTTATGACCATAGCAATGATAATTTACCTTTGTTACAAAGTCCTGGTGTTTGGTTATATCCTAATACAAATAAATTTCATATACGCTTTAATACTTACCAGAATGTTACTGAATCTTGTGATGTAGGTAATATTCCAATTAATGCTTGGACACATGTATCTATATTATTAATTGGTAATTCAGTTGATGTATTTATTAATGGAAATCTTAAAAAGAGACAAAAATTAAGGGGAGTACCAAAATTAAATTATGATAATTTATATATTACAAATTGGGGTGGTTTCGATGGTTATTTATGTAGATTTAGATATTTTAATTATGCTATTCAACCATTTATGATTGAATATTTATTTAATGAAGGACCAGCCAAACAATTTGACAGTAGTTATAAAACAGGTGTAACTAGTCCCGCACCAACATTGAGTCCTCAATACTGGATGACCACTGGATACCCAAATGCTGTTGGAGCACCATAAACATTTTCTTATAGTGCTTAATATAATTCTTTAAAATTTAATAAAACCTTTATATAAGAAGGTTTTATTAATAAAATATATCCAGATGAGTAAAAAACATCAATTATCAAAAGAAAAAACTTATATAGGAAAAAGGGGGTTTATTTTAAATAAATCTCTTCATTCTGAAGAAGAAATTTCTGAAATTAAAAATGAATTAAATTTTACTCCATATACATCGATGGAGTATGGTACTGTTGAAGAACCTTTTAAAGTTTATAGAGAAAATTCTACCCATTTATATGTTCCGAAATTCTTTGGACTAGAAAAATTTGATAAACCAAAATACAATATTACTCCTAAGGGAAAAGATGTAAATCTTAAATTTGCTCTTGAATTGCAAGAACAACAAAAATTACCTGTTCAAAAAACATTGGATGCTTATCACGAAAAAGGTGGTGGAATTTTATCTCTTCCATGTGGATTCGGTAAAACAATTTGCGGATTATATTTTATCAGTAAATTATCAAAGAAAACATTAATTATTGTTCATAAAGAATTTCTCATGAATCAATGGGTTGAAAGAATTAATTTTGCTTTACCAGAAGCAAAAATAGGTATTGTACAGGGGAATAAATGTGAAATCGAAAATAATGATATTATTATAGGTATGTTGCAAACATTATCAATGAAAGATTTCGCAAAAGATACTTTTGATGATATAGGGCATGTAATTATTGATGAATGTCATAGAATACCTTCAAGAATTTTTATGAAAGCGTTATTTAAAATTAATTGTAAGTATATGCTAGGATTATCTGCAACACCGAATCGTAAAGACGGATGTACAAAAATTTTAAAATGGTTTATTGGCGATATTATATATAGTGCTAAGTCGGACGAGAAAAATGTTGTTAAAGTGGATAGATATATAATTGAAAGTGAAGATGAAAATTATAATAAAGAAATATTAAATTTTAGAGGACAAGTACAAATGGCTACCATGGTAAATCAATTAGTAATGTATATAAAAAGAACAAAAATTATTGTAAAAAGAATGAAAGAAGAATTAGACAAAAATGAAAAAAGACAATTTCTAGTATTAAGTGATAGAAAACAGCAGTTGGCGGATTTTGAAAAATTATTTAAAGAATTGAATATTAATAGTGTTGGTTATTATGTTGGTGGAATGAAAAAAGATAGTTTAAAAGCAAGTGAAAGTTGTAGAATATTATTAGGTACTTATCCGATGGCAAATGAGGGTTTAGATATACAATCATTAAATGGATTAATATTAGCTACTCCAAAAAGTGATATTGTACAATCTGTTGGAAGAATTAGTAGAATAAAACATGAAAACATTCAACCATTAATTATTGATATGGTTGATAATTTTTCGATTTTTGAAAGACAAGGAAAAAAAAGATTGGACCTTTATAGGAAAAATAAATATGAAGTAGAAGATATTAAATATGATTTAGATAAAAATGAAATTTTTGAAAGAAAAAAGTATCATTATCATAATATTAATGTTAAAGAGACTGAAAAATTAAAGGATACAGAAATAAGTAATTTTTGTAATGAAATGGATAATAATAATAAATTAAAAAAGGAAAAAACATCATCAAAAAATAAAAAAGAAGAATTATTTAATATATTTGATTCATTTTAAAAAATTAATAATTATTTACAGTCGTTTGTTGTAATTTACATCTACTTCTATTTCCGGAATCAGAAGTATTATCTTTTTCTTCATTATCATCACTTGCCAATTTTTTTACACCATAAATTAATCCACTAAATACTTGGTCATTAGTAAAAAAATTATCTAATTGTTTTTTAATTTCTTCAGTTGAATATTTTTCTCCACATAATCCTCTGATTTGAATAAAATCCAATATTTCTTTTCTTTTATTTTTCAAAATATCATCTTCTTCTTCTTCAATATCTTCTTCTTCAACATTGTGTTTTTTATCTTTTTTATCTTTTTTAAATAAATTTTTCAAATCTTCATATATTTTATCCCACCATTCATCATCAAATATATATCTTAGGTAATCATTTTTAAAGTAACCACACGCATCTTTTTGATGCGAGCATACTTTATAACCAAAATTATTTTTTAAACGAACACAATTAAAATCACCACAACAAGTATTATTTCCTTTTGGGTCAACATAACATTTTTCATTTTCATTAGCACAATTTGTTAAAGTTATTTCTTCTTCATCTTGATTAATATATTTTTTTGATGAAGAATTATTATTAAAATTTAGTGATGATACTCCACAAAATCTTTTCCAACTACTTTTTGTACTATCTTCAATATCATCGGATGTTATATCAGTTGAATCAAAGTTTTCATAATTTTTTTTTAATAAATGATTAATAATAAAAAATAAGAATAAAATTATAATTAAAAATAATTTATACATCTAAAATAAATATATATAAAAAATTAATCATTGTAATTTATATATATGAATAATAAAACAGATATAATAGATATTTATTCATTTGGTATATTTTTAAATACTCATTTATTTACTTATAAGTATATTTTATCAAATAATAATATTTTTAGTTCTATTTTTTATTTCTTTGCTTTTAATTTATTATGTAAATATGGTTTTCAATATAGTATATTAAATGTAATGAGTAGCAAGTTTTGGATCAAAAATTTTGATAGTGTCGCAATGCCATTATTATTAAATAGTGTTGGTAATATTGTAACATTAAATATTTATATGCCACAATTATTTATCAATAGGTCAATAATAGAATTAGTAATATTATTAATGTATAATAACTTTTTAAAAAATAATTATCCAAATGAAAAAGATGCTTCCAAAATGTTTCGATTTAATAGCACAATATTTTATTTTTTGGTCTATAATTTAATGTAATCTATACATTTTTATAAATATATGATATAATTATATATTTATGTGTTTTTTTTTAAAAGAAGATATTGAATTATGTTATTTTTGTGATGATACATTTGATTATTATAAATATTTATCTTGTAATAAATGTAATAGAATGTATCATTACAAATGTGCTTATAGAATTTCTAAATTTTTGGACAAATGTATAATATGTGACAAAATAAAATTTATAATAAATGAGGATAAATATAAAAACAAATACAATTACATTTAACAACAAGTTTTTTTACAGCATTTATTTTTTTATAATGTAAATGAAAATTTATTTTTTATTATTTTCTTTATTTTCTTTTTTATTATTTTTATTAATTTTGAATATTTCTTTAACAAAATTTTCATTAGCAAAAGCATTAAATGATAAAGGTCCTAATAAATTAACTAACTTATTAAACTCTTTCTTCCCTCCACCTTTTTTTACTTTTGAATCAGTTTTATCTAATAATATTTTTTTTAATACTAATAATAAACCTGTTGCTATAAAAGCATTCGTACCCAATGGAGCAATAATACCTTTTAAAATCGAACCACCTTTTTGTTCATTTTTATTACTTTTTTTCATTTTAAAACTATCATATAATTCATTCAATACAGGTGAAACTCCATTTTTTAATCCTAATGGTTGTAATATTTTATTTAATTGATTATATATGCTTCCATCACCACCTTTTAATACTTTTTTCATTGCTGGTTTTTCAACAGCAAAATGATGTAATAATAATAATGATGCTAATATTAATAAATTTCCTCTTCCTAAAGGCGCAATAACTGATATTAAACTACTTCCACCCTTTTTAATTGATTTTTTTACTTTTTTATTATCAACATTTCCATCAATAACACTATGATATAAGAAAATCAATAAAATTAAATTTATTAATGCGTTTGGACCTAATGGTACTAACCCTTTTCCAACTTGTTGAATAGCATCAAACTGATTTACTTTCATTTTCTTTCCACCACTTTGCATCGATTCATATACTGACTTTGCTTGATCACTATTTGAATCGCATCCACAACCACTACCCCCATTTTGTAAATTATTACAAGTATCTCCTTTTGGTTTTGGTAATAAATCACCATATATAATTGGTGCATAATTAAAACTATATCTATTCCAACCAACCATACCATTGATAGATTTTGTTACATCAATTGTATATCCATCGCCACCACTTTGAGTTTTATTATTTATTTTATTATCTATGAAATCCATAACCATAGCAGGGTGTATTTCTTTAGATGTTAATAAATAATTATTTACTTTATCTTTCAAAGGAGTAGAATAATTATTATTATATTCATTGAATCCAACTATATTTTTAGTCATATATATTATACAAATAAAATTAATATTATTATTTATTATAAATTGTCAATTTATAATAATTTAAAAAAAATAGATTTATTATTGTGAATCCAATATAATTTGCGTCTGATTAATTATGGTAATATTATCCATTTCATTCACTTTTTTAATAGGAATCCATTTTTTAAACACTTTATGATATTCGCATTCCACAAATGTAGCATTATTTCTTTTAATTTTTGTTAATACATTCTCACTTATATTATCAAAATTAACAATTGATTTAATGTAATTTGATGTATCAATATTTGGCACTGAAGCATACGCATATTTTTCAATATTATTATTAGAACTATAACAATATAATTCATAAATGTCTGGAAGTGTCGTTGGATTAATCATAAAATTACATGTCTTTTTATTTTTCATTTCTTCACTATTTACTGAATTTACATTCTCCAATTCTCCAAAAAGTTCATCATCTTCATTTAATTGTTTATTTGTATTTTGTTTTGTATTTTGTTTTGTATTAATAATTTTATGCTCTTCATTTATAATTACTTTTTGATTATCAATTGTGACACCATTTTTCAAAATTTTACTATCTGACCTACATTCAGGAAAACTAAACAAATAATTATCACCAAAATTAGTATTATTTTTAAATAATAAACCAGAACATCTATAACTCAGTATTTTAGAATAACCATCAACTAAATCATTTATTTCTTTAAATTTAAAATATTTTTTTTTTACTATATATAACTCATTATCAAGTCTATAACTGTCTTTTAATGTGTTTTCTAAAATTTTATTTCTTTCATCAAAACTATTCGTAATCAACGAATTACCTTTGTAATATGGTAAATCATTAATTAAAAATATATATTTATTTTCATTATTCTTAACTATTTCACCATCAAATAAGGTGCCATTAAATAATTCATCATCAAAGTCTATATTCACAATATTCATTACATTGTTTTTTTTATTAATAAATATACAATAGTTTTTTTCATCAATTTTTGTTAAAAATAATACATAATTTTTACCAAAAGATTTCAATAATACAAAAAACTTATAGTTTTTCAATGAATTAAGATTTTTTTTATTTAAAAAAGAATAATATTTTCCTTCTACTTTAAATCTACCAATATTTGATAAATTTTTATTAACTTGTCCATATATTTTTGATGAACTTTGTATGAAATTAGATTTCTTACCGAAAAAAAAAGATGTGGTCATAATTATTATTAGGTATTTATATTTTATATCATTTTATTTTCATATTTTTTTTATTTATTAAAAATTAATGATTAATTTATTTTTATTTTTTAAAATATAACATAAATAATATATTGGCATATATTAATGGATAAAAAAGGAAATAAAATTACTTTAAAAAATACAAAAGGTACAAAAGGTACAAAAGGTACAAAAGGTACAAAAGGTACTAAAACTACTAAAACTACTAAAAGTAAAAAAATGAAAGAAATTAATAATAATTCTTCAAATTCTTCAAACTCTAATACTAAATTAAAACAAAATCTAAAAATGAATAAATATTTAAAAGAAATCGAAAAATCATCTTATAAATCTGTTTCTTTGAAATTACATTCACAATTAAAGAAAAAAGATTTA
>Ga0206125_10002325_pt1 | contig 20328 bp, 20 predicted proteins | sample Helgoland_Spring_4_FD_148598 | JGI IMG/M metagenome (GOLD analysis project Ga0206125, IMG submission 148598) | Pelagic subsurface seawater microbial communities from Kabeltonne, Helgoland, North Sea - Helgoland_Spring_Bloom_20160331_1 | ecosystem: Environmental > Aquatic > Marine > Epipelagic ... | reverse complement strand
TGTTGGTACATCATCCACGATTTTCAGCATACCCGAAAAGAAGGAACTAGCATATACTTCGTTCTCGTTCGCTGGATTGACCGTGATTCGCACCATCGATTTAGCTCCTAATACTTTCTCGTACGGAATATTTAGCCAACCCTGAGCATTGTATTTACTAATGCCGTAATTATCTAGATCATAAGGATTGTAGCGAACATCGTAATCACCGAAAACAGTCCACAGCGAAGTGGACGTTGTTTGAAGGGCAAAAACAGCATTACGTAAAGGCCCTGCTGGTGTAAGGTTATCAAAAACAGTACTAGTTGTTAGCGTAGTAGAATATAAGCCATTTTCTTTAGTACCTAAATACACTTGTTCGTTAATAAGCGTAGCACAAGAAAAAACTAGCCCATTTTGAGGTATTTGATTATTGTTAATTTGGCGAATAAGACTCATTTGCTCGTTATAAACATAAACACTATTAGCCGTTGTAACTATTAAATATATTCCTGCAATTCTCGAGTCTACTGCGGGCTGAGATAAAGCTATAAAACTAGTAAATACATTAGAGGCAACATTGTACCGATGAATAAATCCATCACTATTTATAGCAATTAACTGCGATTCAAAAGCCGCAACACTAAACCAATTGCCCGTTGCAACTACCTCCCATTGTTTAAAATCATTTAGATTGCTGTTACTAATTGATGCTCTACGAATACCCGCATTTGTAGCAGCATAGATAAAACCATTAAATAAGGCTGTTTGATTCACTACGATCTCAGCTCCGTTATCTCCAATGAAATACGTATCTCCAAAAAGTAACGATTGCAAATTAAATTGAACAATACCAAAATCACAGGATACATATACGAGACCTTGATTCTCCATGAAGTGATTGATTTTTTTTATTCTTGGCGAAAGCTGCTTATTGATAATATCTACTACCTTAAAAATTTTCCCTGAAGCTTCGTCAATTACAATGAGTAAGCCGTTTTCGTAACCAACCATCGTTTTTTTAAAGGTGGAGCTATAATAGATTGAACTAATGGTTTGCCCAGAAAGCCCATCAACAGTAGTGGTCGTTTTTATTTGATTGTCTAAAGTGTTTTTAGAAAACAAAGCATTTTCTGAAGCGGCAAAAACAGCTGTACTAGAACTCGAAATATCCTTAATTTCATTGAAAGAAAAATAGCCTTGCCATGACAAATTGTTTTGTGAAAAACCCATTTGTATGACCAGCAACAGTAAGACGCTTAAAAATCTTTTTTTCATTGTTCAAAAAGCTATTGAAAGACAAAGATACTACAAACGAAAGTATTGGTTTTTGGTTGTTATCAAAATAAAAAAAGCCTTCCAACCGAAAACGGCAGAAGGCTCTTTGTAGTATTTAAAAGAATATTAAACCACTCCTTGCGCTAGCATAGCATCAGCTACTTTAACGAATCCAGCAATGTTTGCTCCTTTTACGTAGTCAACATAGCCTGAAGCATCTTTACCATATTCCACACATGAAGCGTGGATAGCAAGCATAATTCCTTTTAATTTTTCATCTACTTCTTCAGCTGACCAGCTTAATCTCAAAGAGTTTTGAGACATTTCAAGACCTGAAGTAGCAACTCCACCAGCATTAGATGCTTTTCCTGGAGCGAATAATAATTTAGCATTTTGGAAAACTAAAACAGCTTCTGGTGTAGTAGGCATGTTAGCTCCTTCAGCCACACAAATACAACCATTAGCTACAAGTGCTTTTGCTTCGTCTTCGTTCAACTCATTTTGAGTTGCACAAGGTAATGCAATATCACATTTTACTTCCCAAGGACGTTTTCCATCAAAATATTTCGCGTTTGGATATTTCTCAACATACTCGCTGATTCTTCCTCTTTTTTCATTTTTAAGCTCCATTACAAAAGCCAATTTATCAGCGTCAATTCCGTCAGCATCGTAGATATATCCAGCAGAGTCAGACATAGTAACTACTTTACCACCTAATTGAGTTGCTTTTTCAGTAGCATATTGCGCTACGTTTCCTGATCCAGAAACTACAACTGTTTTACCTTTAAAACTATCTCCTTTAGTTTCTAACATACTTTGAGCAAAATAAACCGCTCCGTATCCAGTAGCTTCAGGTCTAATTAATGAACCTCCAAAAGAAATTCCTTTTCCAGTTAAAACTCCAGTAAATTCGTTTCTTAATCTTTTGTATTGGCCAAACATGTATCCAACTTCTCTTCCTCCAACTCCGATATCTCCTGCTGGAACGTCAGTGTTAGCACCAATATGCTTAGACAATTCAGTCATAAAGCTTTGGCAAAAACGCATTACTTCATTATCTGATTTTCCTTTTGGATCAAAATCAGCTCCACCTTTTCCACCACCCATTGGTAATGTAGTTAAGCTGTTTTTAAACGTTTGCTCAAAAGCTAAAAACTTTAAGATACTTAAGTTTACAGATGGGTGAAAACGAAGTCCACCTTTGTATGGTCCGATAGCCGAGTTCATTTGAATACGGTATCCTCTGTTCACCTGTGTTTGTCCTTTGTCATCAATCCAAGCTACTCTAAACATGATAATACGGTCAGATTCAACCATACGCTCTAAAAGCATTTTGTTTTGGTATTTCTTATTTTCTTCTATGAAAGGGATTACAGTTTCAGCAACTTCTAGTACTGCCTGTAAAAATTCTGGCTCATTTGGGTTTTTCTTAGTAACCTCTGCGATGAAAGCGTCTATACTTTGTGACATGATTAATAGATTATTAACGTTTAAGAAAACGTTTTCGTTAGATAGGGCAAAGATACATCTTAAAAAATATTTTTTGATAATTATTTGATTATACTCAACAGAATTACCTTTTCACTAAACAATCGTTAACAATTACACTTTTAAAATGATACTTTAGAGAAAATCCTTGCTGTTTTCTTAAGTAAATAAGTATTTAATTAGTTATTTTTAATTTTTATTTTTAAGAGCTGAATGGTACGTTTTTTATATATTTGTCGGGACTAGAAATCTCAAATCTTCATGCGGAAATTAATCTACCTTGCTTTATTGATGAGCACTGGACTTTCCAGTAGCTCATATGGCCAGTTTGGGTTTTCCCATGAGGTAGGAATTATAGCTGGTCCTGTAGCGTTTCAATCCGATTATGGGGAACGTTATAACCTGAGTACTAATGCAGGTAATACCGGTGTAGGAATAGGGCTTATTCATTACTTGAATTTTTCTTATACCGCTGAGTGTAATTGTTATACTCCCGACACCTATTTTAACGATCACTTTAAATTAAGAAGTGAATTATCGTATAACAAAACTAACTTAAGACAATTTGGTGAATTTGTTGCTCCAAATAAAACCTCACTTGGATCAGACCAACTTCGAGCTATGAGAGGTAGTACCGCAGTCACGAATGTGGGAATGCAATTAGAATATTTTCCGCTTAGTATTAGAGACTTTACAGCCACCATTGGAAGCCTTGGCCCTTTTGTTAGTTTAGGAGGACAATTTAGTTATTACAATGCAAAAGCATCTTCTACTTTAGGTCCGTTAGGAACTCCTTTAACCACATTCCCAAAATACCTTACACCAAGTGAAGGACGCCCATTTGGATTTTCTACCGAAACTGGCACAGTATGGTCTATTGTTTCGAGTGTAGGTACGCGATACAAACTAAGTCCGCTTAGTGATTTAATGGTTGACCTTCGATTTCAATATTATTTCTCCAATTGGGTAGATGGTTTGAACCCTAATCCCGATATTTATAAAGAAAATAAAGCCAATGACTGGCTAGTTTGGTTTAACGTAGGATACATTTACTATTTGCAATAGCCAACTTAAATTTATAATTTGAAAAATCCCAATTCCTAAGTCAACTAGAATTGGGATTTTTTATTTTTTTTATGAAAATTTCTTTTTATTCTAGCGCTTGCTGCAAATCAGCTAATAAATCATCTATATCTTCAACACCAACACTTAACCTTACTAAATCGTCGGTGATTCCTACTGCTAATCTCTTATCTTCAGGGATTGAAGCATGCGTCATTAATGCCGGATGATTGGCTAGCGACTCCACTCCTCCTAATGATTCAGCCAAAGTAAAAAGGCTTAACTTTTCCAGAAAGTTAATAGAATCTTGCTTTGCAGCAGAAACAAAATCGAATGATACCATTCCGCCAAAACCGCTCATTTGCTTTTTGGCAATTTCATGAAAAGGATGAGATTCTAATCCTGCAAAATAGACTGTTTTAACCTTTGGATGATCGTTTAAAAAAGCAGCTACTTTTTGTCCATTTTCACAATGTCTTTGCATGCGTAGATGAAGGGTTTTTATACCACGAAGTACTAAAAAACTATCCATTGGGCCTAAAGTTGCACCGGTAGCAAATTGCTGAAAGTGCAATTGCTTACCTAGCTCAGCTGATTTTGTAATCAAAGCACCCGCAATAACATCAGAGTGCCCTGATAAGTATTTTGTTGCAGAATGCATTACTACATCAGCACCTAAATCTAATGGTTTTTGCAAATAAGGAGTAGCAAAGGTATTGTCTACCGCTAGTATAATATTGTTAGCTGTTGTGATTTTTGCAATAGCAGCAATATCAGCTAATTTCATTAACGGATTAGTAGGTGTTTCGACCCAAATCATTTTTGTTTTTTCATTGAGCACCGCGGTTACATTATCTAAATTATTCATATCCACATAATGAAACACAATACCGGAATGCTTGTATATTTGAGTAAACATGCGATAAGTCCCACCATACAAATCGTCCATGGTAATAATTTCGTCGCCTGCTTTAAAAGAACGCATCAAGCAATCAGTAGCGGCTAGTCCCGATGAAAAAGCCAAACCTCTTGCGCCATTTTCAATACTTGCCAGCGCTTCCTCTAAAGCTGATCTTGTGGGATTAGCTGAACGACTGTAGCCATAATCACCAACAGGTTTGCCAGGACTTGTTTGCGCAAATGTTGACGTTTGAAAAACAGGTGGCATTACCGCTCCTGTAGTTGGGTCATGCTGTTGCCCGCCGTGAATTACTTTAGTATTGAATTTCATAGCTGTATGTTTTTGTTTTTTCTTCTTTTTACTATTTGCACCAGAGCAAATTCTACTTGCTTTTACTGCTATTTATTCGACTAATTTAAGCGCTAGATATGATTTTTAACTAGACCGTTCCTAGCCCTGATTGTCGTAGAAACCCTCTTGTACTAGGAGCTATTTTTTACTAACAGCTTAGAGCGACCAACGGAAGCTCCTGAGATGTTACAGTAAAAAAAGCTTATGGTGCAAGTTGTTTGTAACAAAAGCAGGATAAAGCTCCTATAAAAAGAGTTACACTAATTTTCGAAGTCCTAAAATTACGCCAAGATGAATTCCTTCATGAAAATTATTGAACGTCATGGCATCCTGTGCACTAGTGAGCACGTAGCCTGTAGAGGTGGGATATTCCGTAAAGTTTTTGAAAATTTTATTTTCGATGTCCTTATCCGTTTGATCCATGGTTAGTGTCAGTAGTGATAGAATTTCGTCAACTTCTTCCTGATTAGCGAAATGCTCTGTTTTAGTACCTTTTCGGTATTTTTCGACCATTTCGTCAGTAACAATCATGGGAAGCCCCGATAATTTATAGACCAAGATTTGCTGTGTGACAATGACATGAGCAATGTTCCAAATGATATTGTTATTGAAACCCTCAGGAACTTTATTTAATTGCTCTAAAGTATACCCTTGGATAAATTTAGAAATCAAATTTCTACTGGTCTTCGTGATGGCTAGAATTTCTTGCATGGGATTGAATTTGTAATTTTTGGCTAAAAATAATCATTTTAAGTCTTAAATGATTTTTCTTTGCATAAAGAAAACACTACTTATGATTGATACTATATTTTACCTTGCTTCCTGTGATACTTGCCGAAAAATAATCAAGTCTTTGCCTAAGGATAACAAACTGACTTTTCACGACATTAAACAAGATCCAATAACGGTAGCCCAACTAGAAGAAATGCAGCTAATGGCAGGCAGCTATGAAGCACTTTTTAGCAAAAAGGCACAACTTTACAAATCGATGGGGTTAAAGGACAAAAACCTAAGCGAGGATGATTTTAAGAAATACATTTTAGAACATTACACGTTTTTGAGTCGTCCAGTATTTGTTATTGGCAATAAAATTTATATTGGCAACACACAACAAAATATGCTACAAGTAATGAAAGCACTAGGTTAATGTCAAAACGAAATCTAGCCCTTGTAGGCGCCACTTTAGTCTCGATTATATACGGCCTCACTTTTACCATTGCGAAGGATGTAATGCCACAATACATCGATGCCTTTGGTTTCATCTTTTTGCGTGTAGGTGGTTCAACTCTTTTATTTTGGTTGGCGTGGTTGTTTATGCCCAAAGAAAAAATAGACCTTAGTGATTTTCCACGTATTATTGCAGCTGCTTTTTTTGGAGTAGCTTTTAATATGCTTACTTTTTTTAAAGGTTTAAGCCTTACCTCGCCTATTTCGGCCTCAGTGATTATGGTGTCTACACCAATGATTGTGCTTGTACTATCTGCCATTATCATGAAGGAACGACTAAAAAAAAGAATGGTTAGTGGTATACTGCTTGGACTAGTGGGAACTGGATTCTTGATTCTTTACGGTAAATCGATTGTTAATCCAGAGCAAGCTGGCTATGGTAATTTCCTGGTTTTACTGAACGCTATCTCCTATGGTTTTTACCTGATTTTAGTGAAAAAACTTATGAATCGATACAATGCTTTTACCTTTGTAAAATGGATTTATTTGTTTGGATTTTTAATGGTAATTCCCTTTGGTTATAGCGAATTCAGCGCAGTAACTTGGGCGGGAGTTCCAATTGACATATTATGGAAAATAGGATTTGTAGTTGTTTTTTCAACCTTTTTGACTTACTTATTAAATTTATTATCGATGAGAGAATTGAAACCAACAACTGTAGCTGTTTTTATTTACTTACAACCTGTTTTTGCTACGGTTTTTGCTATCGGTTTAGGAAAAGACGAGCTTAACATGGTTAAAATAGTCTCAGCAGTTTTAATATTTAGTGGCGTTTACCTGGTAACAGCGCCAAACAGCGCCTTTAAAACTAAATCAAAAGAGGAGGCAACAAACTAAAAAAAGGACCACTACCCTCTTTTTTCTTATCTTTGAACACTTTTAGAAAATAATATGATACAATCAATGACTGGTTTTGGTAAAGCTACTTTGCAATTACCAACCAAAAAAATAACAGTAGAGGTAAAATCGTTAAACAGTAAAGGTTTAGACCTAAATGTAAGAATGCCTTCGCTGTACCGTGAAATGGAGTTGGGGTTGCGAACGCAAATTGCCGCAGCCTTAGAAAGAGGAAAAGTAGATTTTTCTATTTATATCGAAAGTACTGCAGAACAAACCTCGACCAAGGTTAATGCTCCAATCGTAAAATCATACATGAATCAGCTTAGAGAGGTTTATGCGCATGCTGAAGAAACAGAGCTAATGAAAATGGCCATACGTATGCCAGATACTATGAAGGTAGAACGGGAAGAAATTGACGCTACTGAGTGGGCTAAAATACAAACCGTTATTGAAGAGGCAGTTCAAAATATGTTGACTTATAGGAGAGATGAAGGCATGTCGCTTGAAAAAGAATTTCAACTGCGTATTGGCAATATTCGCCAGTATATGACTGATGCACTAGCGCTAGACCCAGAGCGTGTACAAGCAATAAAAGACCGCTTACAAACCGCTATCGAAGAACTAAAAGTGAATGTAGACGAAAATCGTTTTGAACAAGAATTGATTTATTATCTTGAAAAATTAGACATTACTGAGGAAAAAGTTCGTTTGACTAACCATCTTGATTATTTTCTTGAAACCATCAATGGAACAGAAGCTAATGGTCGAAAACTAGGCTTTATTACCCAAGAAATGGGACGTGAGATTAATACTATGGGATCCAAATCCAATCATGCACAAATGCAAAAGTTAGTGGTGATGATGAAAGACGAATTAGAAAAAATCAAAGAGCAAGTTTTGAATGTTTTATAAAGTAATTAGTAACTAGTGAATAGTAATTGGACCCTAACAAACTACTCACTAATTACTATTCACTAATCACTTATATAGATGAAAAAAGGAAAATTAATCGTATTCTCGGCACCTTCAGGATCGGGGAAAACAACCATAGTTAGGCATTTACTAAAACAAGCAGATTTAGATCTTGAGTTTTCAATCTCAGCGGCTACACGCGAAGCTCGTGGCGAAGAAGTAAGCGGCAAAGATTATTATTTTATGTCCTTGAAAGATTTTAAAAGCCATATTAAAAACGAAGATTTTGTAGAATGGGAAGAGGTTTACCGAGACAATTTTTATGGAACACTTAAAAGCGAAGTAGAACGTATTTGGGCCTTGGGTAAAAATGTGATTTTTGATATTGATGTAGCTGGAGGACTAAGAATAAAATCTAAATTTCCAGAGGAAACGCTTGCTGTTTTTGTAAAACCACCTAGCGTTGACGAACTAAAAAGACGATTAAAAGAACGCTCAACTGAAAGTGACGATAAAATCAACATGCGAATCGCGAAAGCTTCTGTAGAACTTGCTACTGCTCCGCAATTTGATGTTATTATTAAGAATTATGACTTACCTGTGGCTCTTGAAGAAGCTTATCAATTGGTAAAGGATTTTGTAAGTAAGTAAAAAATTATTCCACAGAGCTGCACAGAGAATAAAAAGAGAGACGCAAAATAAGTTAGTTACTTTGAGAAACTCTGAGGCAACTTTGCGAAGCTCTGCGAAACAACATATTTATGAAAATAGGACTATATTTTGGAACTTTTAATCCCATTCATGTTGGTCATTTGATTATTGCTAATCATATGGCAGAACATTCTGATTTAGATCAAGTTTGGATGGTAGTAACACCCCATAATCCCCACAAAAAGAAAAGTACTTTACTAGACGATTTTCATAGATTGCATATGGTTCATTTGGCTACAGCCGAATTTGATAAAATTAAACCTTCGGATATTGAGTTCAAATTGTCACAGCCTAATTACACTGTCAATACTTTAGTGCACTTAGAAGAGAAATATCCTAATCATGAGTTCTCTTTGATTATGGGTGAGGATAATTTAAAATCGCTTCATAAATGGAAAAACTATGAAGTTATTTTACAAAATCATGATATTTATGTTTATCCCAGACTCGATGCTAAAGGACAAACAGAAGAGGCAACGAATTTGGAATTAAAAAATCACTCCAAAATTCATATTATTGATGCTCCAGTAGTGGAGATTTCTTCCACTTTTATTCGCAACAACATCAAGGAGGGGAAAAACATTCAGCCGTTATTACCCGCAAAAGTATGGGAGTACATTGATCATAATATTTTTTATAAGAAGTAAACTAGCCTAAAACTACTCTTAATTCTTCCTCGATTTCCTGAATGACGGTGTTAAAATTAGTATTTTTAGCAGATAATAAATAAACTGTGGTAGTGGGCATTTCGGCACTTTCCCATAATAACTGTAAACTGTTTTTAGCTATAAATGGTTTGGCATTTATATTCCAAGTTATAGCAATCCCCTCGTTTTTTGCAAGTACTTCTAACATCTCAAATTCGGATGGTATAATGTAATTGGGAACCATCGAAGGCCTTTTTTTATTAAAAACGTGTAACCAAAACAACTTAATATGAGGTATTCCTGAGTCGTGGCTGAACCATTTTTGTTCATTTAACCAGTTCTCTACGGCATCATAATTATTTTCTTTAATTCGAAGTTCTATTTTAGTAGCATCAATATTGGACGAACCTACAATGATCTGTTTTATCTCGCCCAATTGTTTTTGAACGGTATCAAAAGTGTCATATCTATTGGTAACAATAGCAAAATCAATTTTTTTTGAATTAACCAGTTCAAACAATACTTCATTTTCATGAAAGTTAAAATCAATATAATCAAATTTAGAAATCAGCACGCTACCTAAGCTAGTGAACAAATGCCTTGATATACCTATTGTAATTAATCGATTCGCATCAAATGCCTTAGACCTAAATCCACTTTCTACATTTTCTAAACGGTCAAGAGCCTCTATGATCAAATTATTGAGTAACTTAGCATATTCAGTAGGTTCTACCCCTTTGGACTTCCTATTAAACAGTTTGTAACCAACATGCGCTTCAAGCATGGCTATTTGCTGGCTGACTGCTGGCTGACTGATAAATAATTCCTTTGCTGCAAACGAAAAATTACCATTTTTATAAACGGATTTAAACGTTCTATACCATTCTAGATCAACCATGCTATAAATATATTTATCACAAACATAATTTAAATTATTTTTACTGATAGCATAATAGCCGTAAATTTGTACAATAAAATAACAAAATGAAAAAAGTAGCATTATTTACAATAGTATTATTAACTGTGGGTAGCTTTTCGGCTGCAGCACAAAAATTAAAAAAAACTAAAATGAAAAAAGTATTATTTGTTTTAACTAGTCATTCAGAACTAGGAAACACAGGAGAAAAAACAGGATTTTGGGTTGAAGAATTTGCAGCACCTTATTATGAATTAGCAGATAAAGGAGTAGTAATTGATATAGCTACGCCACTTGGCGGACAGCCGCCAATCGATCCAAAAAGTGATGATCCATCTGCAGCGACAGAGGATACAAAGCGATTTGACAAAGACACAGAGCTTAAAGCAAAATTAAGCCAAACACATAAATTAACTGACGTGAAAGAGTCTGATTATGACGCTGTATTTTATCCAGGAGGACACGGACCATTATGGGATTTAGCATCAAGTGAAGATTCTAGTAAATTAATTTCTTCTTTTTATACAAATAACAAACCAGTAGCTTTTGTATGTCACTCACCAGCAGTGTTGAAAAACGTGAAAGTGAATGGGGAGTTTTTAGTAAAAGGAAAAAAAGTAACGGGATTCTCTAATACTGAAGAAGCTGCAGTAGGATTAACTGATGTGGTTCCGTTTTTACTAGAAGATGCTTTAAAAGCTAACGGAGCAACGTACTCTAAAGTGGCTGACTGGAATCCATATGCTGTTGAAGACGGACTGTTGATCACTGGACAAAACCCAGCTTCATCTAAATTAGTTGCTGAGAAATTGTTAGAACAATTGAATGCTAAAAAATAATAATACTGAGAAGGCTTTGTCGAAGTCTAATTCTTTATGAGAGTTAGAAGCGATAAAGCCTTCTTAATTTAAATAGCGTAATTATGTTAAACTTTGAATTATATAACCCTACCAATTTAGTTTTTGGAAAAGGACAAATGGAAAAACTAGGAAGTCTTGTACCTACTGGAGCTAAAATATTGTTAGCATACGGTGGTGGAAGTATCTTTAAAAACGGAATTCACGAGCAAGTAATTGCTAATCTAAAAGGACACGAAATCGTAGAATTTTCAGGTATAGAACCAAATCCACATTTTGAAACTTTAATGAAAGCTGTTGCGATTGTTAAGGAACAAAATATAGATTTTATCCTAGCAGTAGGCGGAGGATCAGTAATTGATGGTGTGAAATTTATATCGGGAGCGGTGAACTATAGTGGTGACCCAATGGAGATTTTGCAAAAACGAATTTTGATAAAAGAGAATGCGATCCCTTTTGGAACCGTACTAACTTTACCTGCAACAGGAAGCGAAATGAATTCTGGAGCGGTAGTTACCATTCAGTCAACCCAAGAAAAATTAGCTTTTGGAGGCTCTGCTTTGTTTCCGAAATTTTCTATCACCGATCCAACAGTAATACAATCTTTACCGAAAAGACAGTTACAAAACGGGGTGGTTGACGCGTACACACACGTATTAGAACAGTACTTAACTTATCCGCATGAAGGGCATTTACAAGATCGTATTGCCGAAGGAATTTTACAAACCTTAATTGAGGTAGGTCCTAAAGTAGTTGAAGACCCTACTAATTATGAACTAGCCTCTAACTTTATGTGGAGTTGTACTATGGCCTTAAACGGTTTAATTCAAAAAGGAGTTCCTACTGATTGGGCAACACACATGATTGGACACGAGTTAACTGCTTTATATGGTATTGATCATGCAAGAACACTTGCTGTTGTAGGTCCTAATTTATACCGTGTCATGTTTGAAACTAAAAAAGGAAAACTAGCGCAATACGGAAAACGTATTTTTAATTTGACGGGAACAGATGATGAAATTGCTAATGCAGCAATTGATAAAACCGTTGCCTTTTTCCACACGATGGGAATGGAAACTAAACTATCTGACTATACAGCTGATTATTTAGAAACAGCTGATTTTATCGTGAAACGTTTTGATGAAAGAGGATGGAAAGGTTTAGGAGAAAAACAAAATGTGACTTTAGATAAAGTAAAGTCAATCGTAGAAATGAGTTATTAGTGTAAAATACTAAAAACAGTGTGAAACAAAAAGGCGTTCTCGAATTTAATTCTTGGACGCCTTTTTCATAACACTAAAACAAAACTAACTAATTCAACTTCCATTTATTTTATAAAAGATTAATTTATAATAGGTTAGAACGTTAAAACCATATTATTATTGTATATTTTTATAAAAAAAATTGAATTAGCAAAGACCAATCTCTTAAAAAGCCCTAAAACAGTAGCATCCAGGATAATTCTTTTTATTGTTTAATTACTACATTTTTAAGTACTTTTGACTAAACTTTATATAAAAATGACTGAAAATATAAAATTCGCAGTGATTGGTGGCGGAAGTTGGGCAACAGCTATTACAAAAATGCTATGTGTAAATCTTTCTGAGGTTTCGTGGTACATGCGTAACGAATCTGCTATTGAACACATTAAGACACACAAACACAATCCTAATTACCTTAGCGCAGTAGAATTTGACACTAAAAAACTACTACTTACTTCTGATATTAATGAAGCAGTCGCTTACGCAGATTACATTATTTTTGCAATTCCCTCAGCATTTTTAAGCGACGAATTAGCAAAACTAACTGTGTCTCTACAAGACAAAATTATTTTCTCCGCTATCAAAGGAATCGTTCCTGAAACGAGTTTAATAGTTGGAGAACATTTTCATTTTCAATATGATATTCCATATTACAATATCGGAGTTATAACGGGTCCTTGCCACGCTGAGGAAGTTGCCCTAGAGCGCTTGTCTTATTTAACAATAGCCTGCGGTGATGCCGAAAAGGCAAAAGTAGTAGCAAAAAACTTATCTGGTAATTATATAAAAACCAAAATTACTGATGATATTATAGGTACAGAATATGCCGCCATGCTAAAAAACATTTACGCCATTGCGGCCGGTATTGCCCATGGTTTAGGATATGGCGACAACTTCCAATCGGTTTTGATGAGTAACGGTATACGTGAAATGAAAAAATTCATTCGAAAAGTTCATAAAATGAAACGTAATATTAATGACTCAGCCTACTTAGGTGATTTATTAGTTACGGGATACTCTGTTTTTTCCAGAAACAGAATGTTTGGAAACATGATTGGTAAAGGCTACACCGTAAAAAGTGCAATGATGGAAATGAGCATGGTATCTGAAGGATATTATGCAACCAAAAGTGCTTACAAGCTCAACCAAGGTTATGGCGCTAAGACTCCTATTATCGATGCGGTTCACGAAATATTATATGAAGGAAAAGATGCTAAAACAGTCTTTAAAAAACTAACTGATAAACTGGACTAAGGAGTCATACAAAAGACTGCTTTTTTTTATCGAAAACTAATACCTATGCTTCAATTGTTTTATAAAGTGTTTAAAAATACTCAAATCCTCTGTTTTTTGACGTTTTGTTTGCTATGTTGCATTCCAACCTACGCTCAAGAATTATCGGGACAAGAATTACTAAAAAAAACAATAGCATACCACGACCCTAACAACAATTGGAATATATTTAAGGGAGAGCTTACAATTGAAATGATTACACCTGATGGAAATACCCGCGTCAGCAACGTGACAATCAATTTGCCTGAGCAATATTTTAAACTGACCTCATCACGAAATAATACTGCAGTTACTCATATCGTTGCACACGATAGTGCTCGTTTTGGTTTGGATGATAAAAAATCATTTACGGCGGAAGAGATTAAAAAATACAACCTAACTGACACTAGAGCGAAATTCATGAAAAACTACTACACCTACTTGTATGGTTTACCTATGAAATTAAGCGACAATGGAACAATTGTAAATCCAGTAGTGGAGCGAAAAGAGTTTATGGGGAAAGAGTACTTGGTTTTACAAGTAAAATATGAAGAGGGAATTGGCAAAGATGTATGGTACTTTTATTTTGATCCAAAAACCTACGCCATGGAAATCTATCAATTTTATCATGACCAAACAAAAAATGATGGCGAATACATTTTACTAACAGAAGAAGAAATTTTCTTGGGAATTAAATTCCCAAAGAACAGAGCTTGGTATCAAAATGCAGATAAAAAATTCCTCGCCACAGATAAACTAACTAAGATTTCCAAATTAAAATAGATCGAAATTCAGTAAAACAAGAAATCACGTTTAACAACTTCATAAAGTTAGTAAACGTGATTTTTTATTTTCTTTTGACAAAATGATCAATGGTATGTACACCTTTTATTAAGCACTAAAACTAGGTATTCTTATTTATCCTTTGGTCATTTGAATCATATGATGGATTACCTTGGTATGTTCATGTTGGGGGCTAAACATGACTATTTCGGCATCTTTATTAACCTTTACGTTATGTCCAGGTGGCCAGTAAAACATATCTTCTGAATCGACTATTTCCTCATCACCATGAGCGTCCGTTGCAATGAGTTGACCGCTCAATAAATACCCCCAATGAGGACATTGACACAAGTTTCCTTCTAGTCCCATAAATAAGGGTGTTGTATCTACTCCTGCAGAAAGACTGAAATACTCCCCACTAATTTTTCCGAGTCCTGTAGCATCCCCAAAATCTGTTTTCTGACGAATAATAGCTCCAGGAATTTTCATTTTTACGTCAATATCATTTTTTGAAATTTTCATGATTTCTCTATCTTTAATTACGACAATATTATCCTTATTAGAAATTATTACGAGCTAATGTTACTATTCAAGAAGTGTTCAATAAAACCTTTAAGGTTTTAAATACTTGATTTATTGAAAGTTACAAAAAAATTTCCAAACAGAGAGGTAAAAATGAAACAAAAACTAACGTCAGTCTAATAAGCACATACTAGTATAAAGAAAATTTTCTTTTTTGAGACTTAATGAATATCGTAATAAATTGATACAAATTGTTATAAAGAAAAATAAAAAAAAGAGATCTTAAAAAAAGCGCTTGTCTGTTCAAGTATACATTATAAAGGTCTAACGCATCCAAACAATAAAAAAAGCTGTCTTTTGAATTTTCAAAAAACAGCTTTTTATATACGATAACATTTGATTCTTACCTCACGATAACACCCTCAACAAATAGTATTGGGACTTCTTCAGTATCATTTTCGTTAATGCTGTTCGCCTTAAAAATAAACTTTTTATCATACAGTTTATTTCCCATGAAAAAAGTTACCATAAACTCGTTATTAAGTGCTAAAACGCTTTTTTCGACCATCTCAATTTTCACTACTGAAACTGAAGGCACTTCGACAAAAGCATGACGCAGGAGCGAAGTTTTTTTCATTTCACCATCGATGGTGCCAAATGCTTTGGAAACAATTAATACGTTTTCGATTAAAAAATCACTATCGTTTACTAGATAAGCATACCACACTTTTTCCATAAAATCATCGCTCCACTCTTGTACAGCGGCAACAAATACGTTTTCGACTTCGGGAATGATAATGTCTTTTCTCATTTTATACTATTTTTTGTGCAAACTAGTAGCGCGTTATTAGGGTACTCGCCTAGCCCAGATGGAAACGGCATCCTATTGCCCCGGGTTTCGGGGCAATAGATAGAGTGTACAGCTGGAATAGCTCCTAAGGAAACTACTGTATAATTATTAGATTATGGATTTGAACTGCTCCAAGAAACGAACATCGTTTTCATAGAACATGCGGATATCACCAATTTGGTACAAAAGCATAGCGATACGCTCTACTCCCATTCCAAAAGCAAAACCGTTGTACTCGTCAGGGTTGATACCACAGTTTTTAAGAACATTAGGGTCAACCATTCCGCAACCACCAATTTCTAACCAACCGGTTCCTTTTGTGATTCGGTAATCCGTTTCGGTTTTTAGTCCCCAATAAATATCGATCTCGGCACTAGGCTCTGTAAATGGAAAGTAAGACGGACGCAAACGTATTTTTGATTTCCCAAACATCTCTTTTGTAAAGTACAACAAGGTTTGTTTTAGATCAGCAAAGGAAACATCCTTATCGATATACAATCCTTCGACTTGGTGAAAGATACAGTGTGAACGAGATGAAACGGCCTCATTACGAAAAACTCTTCCAGGAGAAATAGTACGAATAGGTGGTTTATTATTTTCCATGTAACGCACTTGCACAGAAGATGTGTGGGTACGCAACAAAATATCTGGGTTAGTTTGGATAAAAAAAGTATCCTGCATGTCGCGAGCCGGATGGTATTCTGGCAGGTTTAGTGCTGTGAAATTATGCCAATCGTCTTCGATTTCTGGCCCTTCGGACACATTAAAACCAATGGTTGAAAAGATATCGATAATTTGATTTTTTACAATTGAAATAGGGTGTCGAGAACCAATTATTATTGGCTCGGCAGAACGTGTTAAGTCACCGTAAATTCCTTTACTTTCCTCTTTACTTTCCAGTGCCTCTTGAATGGTTTTTACTTTTTCTTCGGCAGCTGTTTTTAACAAGTTGACTACTTGCCCAAATTCCTTTTTTTGATCGTTAGGAACATTTTTAAATTCGGCAAAAACCTCTTTTAAAAGTCCTTTACTCCCCAGGAATTTAATTCTAAACGCTTCTAATTCGGCAGCATCCTGAGTTGAAAAAGCTTGTGCTTCATCAATATATTCTTTTATCTTATCTATCATTTTCATCCAATAATTTCGAGTGCAAATTTACAAAATTTGTTTCAGGTTTAAAGTTTAAAAGTTGGAAGTTTACAACCTAAAATCCAAAATACGGTATTTATAACTTGGTTTAGTATGAAAATACATTACTCTATTAGTTCCCGTTCTATAAAATAATTGACAATGGCTTCCTTCATTAAAACGGATTGTTCTCCGGCTTTTAGTGGCGGTAACTCTTCTTTTACTCTATAGTGTGGCCAACGCTCCTCATCAAAAAAGTCGAATTCATAAAAACCATAAGGCTCTAATAAACGGCAAATAGCGATGTGCATTAGATTTAGTTTTTCATCTTTTTTAAATTCCCGATGAATTTGACCTAATTCTTGTACTCCGATTAAATATATTATGGCATCTAAATCCAAATCTTCTCCTTGCGAAAACTGATCAGAAAGTATGTTTACGAGCTTTTCCCATCGCTCTTTTAGTTGTGTATCTCTTGACATTTTTATGTATTGTGAAATTGATATTCGGACTTATCCTTTCTCAAAGTAAAATTAATTTTCGCAAAGATAAGCAGTACATTTTTGACTTTGGGATATTCTTTTATCTTTGTTCTTTTCTCTTTACTACTTAATTATGGGTTTTTTAGATATTGTTTTGGGAGTGTTGCTGGCGTATGCTTTATACAAAGGAGTTATGAATGGTCTTTTTGTTGAAATTGCCTCTTTGATTTCGTTGATTTTAGGGATTTACTTTGCGATAAAATTTTCGTTTTTGATGCGAGATGCTTTAGGTGGTTTTTTGCATTGGAAACCCAATACAATCCAGACCATTGCATTTGTACTTACCTTTATACTAGTGGTGATTGGGGTGACGCTTTTGGCAAAAATACTAACGGGAGTAGCTGATCTCGCTTTCTTGGGTTGGATTAATAAATTGGGTGGTGGCTTTTTTAGAGTATTAAAAATGGTATTGATATTAGGTACTCTTTTTACGGTATTCGAAAAAATGAACTACAACAATATTCTTGCAAAGAAAGAAACATTAGATCAATCACTTTTTTACAATCCTATTCAAAAAACAGCTCAGTTTTTCTATCCTTCTTTAGAAAAATGGTACGGAGAATTCAAAGATAAAAGTAGTAGCAGCGCTGATAGCGACAAGCAGAAGAAATAATTTATTTCACTTCGCGTATTGCCTCACTATCAATCCAACCCACTGTTCCATCAGTAAGTTGTATCTTTTTCCAGCGACCTTCTACTTTTTTAACGTAGACTTTAGTGCCTTCATGCAAGTCAATTACCTTTGAACCTTTATTTTGGGCTTCGCTTTTCACCTCGGTTCTATCTGCAAAAACTACAGCTGGCCTTTCGTTTACCGCATAATTTTTTTCAAACAATGCAGAGGAGACGCTAATGACAACAAATACTAGCATTAAAAACATGCTAACAAAAAACACTCTTTTAAGAACAGATGCTGCTGAAAAATAGTAGCCAATAAAACCCAATAAAAACAAGCCTGAAAATCCAATTGCAAACCAAGCCCATTTGTCATAATCATAAATGGCTGTAAAATCTCGAAGCAACTTTTCAAACCCAACCTTTGGGATCACTTTTATTTCATCGACTGTTCGTTTTTGAGCAAATTTTAAATTGTTAAGTACATCTGGATTGTTAGGATCTAGGACCAATGCTTTCTCGTAATTATAGATGGCTGGTGCAACTTTATTTAGTTTATAATAACAATTTCCAATATTAAAATACAACTCAGCCGATTGCTTTTTAGCATTTAAAACAGTAGAATATGCATCTATAGCTTGCTCATATTGTCCTTTTTTGTACAAATCGTTGCCCGCTTCAAAACCACTTTGGGCAAAGAACGCTTGGGATATTAATAAAAATAAGTAGACTAGTTTTTTCATTTTCTCATTATCAATTGCAAATTAGCAGGTCAATTGTTATATCTGTTTTTCGAGATCGGAGATTATAGATACTGCCTTATCATAATCGTTTTGAATCGTTGCACTCGATGAAGGCGCATATCTAGCGATCTCACAATTCTCAGTCAATGCAATAAAATCGTTTACCAGTTCGACATTTGCTTCTTTAGACAATAATATCTCCTTAATATTTGCCTTACTCATTTCTGATGTTTCAATATTTAGCTTCGCTTTCAAGAAATTGTGCATGGCCTTTTCGAGCGCGATGTAAAACAGTTCTTTATTATTGACTTGTTTTTTAGCCTGCGATAAGTATTTCTTTGCTAATCTATTATTTCTTCTTATTCTGTTTCCAACAAGGTCCCCGTCCATTGCTTCTTTCTTCTTTTTAAGCAATACAATTATCGGTACTAGTACCAGCGGTAAGAATAACAAAATATAAAACAACTTTGATCCAAAAAAATCATCTTTAGTTGTCGGTATCAAGTTAGTTTTAATCTTAATTGATTTAAACTGTTGGCGTAGTTCGGTCTTATCTCTATCACTGCCTCCGTTTGAACTTATAGAGTCTACGGGTGAAGGTCCCTCAAGTACATTTACCACAATTTGCGGTGAACTAATTGTTTTGTAGTTTTTACTGCCCAAATCAAAATAAGAAAACTGGATGGGTTTAACTGGATATTTGCCTCGGTACTGCGGGATAATGGTATAACTATCACTGATTTTTCCTGACATTCCTGCCAAAGAAGTATTGACATCCTCATTGTGTACCGGATCATACATTTCAAGCGCATTTGGAACTACAGGCTTAGGCAAAGTGAATAGTTTCATATTTCCTTTCCCAACTACACTAACAACTAAGTCAAGGCTTTCGCCATTTTTTAAGTTGTTTTTTGAAGGCGTTACCTTAAAATCAAAAGTCCCTACAGCACCCGAAAAATTATCTGGTTTTCCTGCTTCTGGTAAAGGTTTAACTGCTATTGTTTTCGCACCTGCAGAAACACGCTTACTTTCCTCTGTTATCAATTGTCTCCCAAAAATATCTCTTCGGTTCGACGGTAATTGCACATCGATATCTAATGCTAAAGGTTCAATACTCAGCTTCCCAGATTTTTGTGGATACAAAACCACTTTTTTTAGAACGATGTATCGGTATCGTTCTCCTTTGAATGTACCTTCCTCGACTATTAATTGCTTGATATCAATATTTTGACTCCAAAAATCATTATACTTCGGTTTTCCAAATTCTCTAAAATTCCCAATTCCGATATTATTACTAAAATATAGTTTGTACACTACCGTAATGGGCTCGTTGACGTATGGATTAGTATTAGATATCTCCGCAATTAAATGCAAATTATCTTCGGCAGAAATACTAGCATCACTTGGATCTTTGGGTTGCTCAATAGCATTTGTAACTGTAA
>Ga0206125_10002320_pt1 | contig 20357 bp, 22 predicted proteins | sample Helgoland_Spring_4_FD_148598 | JGI IMG/M metagenome (GOLD analysis project Ga0206125, IMG submission 148598) | Pelagic subsurface seawater microbial communities from Kabeltonne, Helgoland, North Sea - Helgoland_Spring_Bloom_20160331_1 | ecosystem: Environmental > Aquatic > Marine > Epipelagic ... | reverse complement strand
TACCTCATGCACTGTAGTGTCGCCTCTTACAATAGCAATTAGGTACACCTAATTGTATGAAAATACTTACATTCAATTGTATTCAATTGTATTCGTTTCCTTTTTTAAAATTAGAATCTACATTGGTTCCAAAGGGAGACTTATAAATGCAAGTAATATTGTTAAACACAAACAATGGTAGCGCATTCGAAATGAAATTCTCAAGCGCAAGACAAATGAAAAACTATTTGGAGAAAAATGCTGAGGTTGAATTTCTAAGCGAATGCAACAGCGATCTTCCGACCCGTCATCAACGGATGCAGCATCCTGTTTGAAAAGCTAGAGCGATATTCTATGCTAAGTGGTGCTCAACTAAACACAATACCACCTTTATCCATCGCGATATCAGAGTTACCCGTGTAATCGATCTGATAAGTATTGTTACCCTTCACGCCGCAGATATGGCATCTGGCTCTCTGTCGTACCTTGTGGGCTGCGGTGTTAGTCGGACCTTCTGCTTCAAGATTTAAACTAGTCATATTTCAGATTTCATGGAATATTTTGGATATTCTAGTTTAAAAGAACCGAAGGAAATGAAAATGAAAGTATTTTTTTAGGAGCATACAGTGACAAAGGCCGTGAAGGGATGATGGCAAGTAGTTACGATGCTAGGGTCAAAGCAGTAAGTGCTATGGTCGAAAGAGCAGGAGCAAAACTCGGGTCCGTTGATTACCTACAGGGTCCATTCGATGTAATTGCGGATGCCGAGGTTGATTCATACGAAACTGCATCTGGGCTTCAAGCAGTCATGATGGCTTCTGGCGGCTGGGATGAACTTTTACTTTTGCCGACCATGGATGTCGACAAAGCTTTGAATGTAGCAAGAACAGTTGGCGGCTACCCAATGCCGGGTAAAGAGTAAACCAACAATCAGATTCTATTTAAAAAACGATCACCTCGTGGGCTGTGGCATCACTTCCTACGACAGCAATCAGTTTTGATAACTCAAGCATCTTATGATGCCTACCTAGGCCACAGGTGATGCTGAGTTGGTGCCGCGCGATGCTTAAGAGTTTGGTCGTTTTTATGTGGCTAAATCATCTAAGTGCATAGCTAACGTATCAGTAAAACTGTGGCTGTTAAGTACCGTCTAAATAATAAAACTCACCAAGTTTATACCATCCACGTTTACAAAATAGTCCCACAGCGACGTCAGAACTCAAAATATTGATTTCAGCTCGAGGAGCTAACTCAAATTCGTTGAAATCATAAGGAACACCATCGACGAAGCTATCAACAGTTCTGAATAGAATTTTATTATGGGTATCGTTGCTTATCGTTATCTTGAAATCCTCACTTGGGGCATCAAGAGAGGCAAAAACCAAAGCGTTTTCTATAGAAGACATGGCAAGGTCGAATTTATCGTTTTTTACCATGCCCATGCACAACAACGGTGTTCATGGGTGACTGGCATCTAGGGCCACGCTGCTGATGTGCGTTGGCTGTATTTAAGAGGTTATCCAATCAGTAAAACTCCAAGCTCTTCACCGATAAATCAGCCGTATAATCCTTACCGTATGCGACAATACCTATAGTTTTGATCTTGCTTTGGTTGAATTTGGTTCTCATAAGGGATGACGACTTTACAAAAGCCTCAAACGGAAGTCTGATCTCATTCCATGAACCAGTTGTTTGAAAACTTTGCTGATAATAGTGCCAAGGTAGGCGAGTGTTGGTACTCCTGATATGTAAATAATAAAGATCACCGTTACCTTTAACCGTCAGTTTGATACCTGTTTTATCCTTCGCCAACTCCCACGACACTGGTGACCGAACTTGAATAAAACCACCATTATTAGCTGTAGAAACTTCACCGCTCAGCCGAATGACTTGGGAGGTTCCTTGATCTTCAAACCGTGCAGTTCCCTCGGAAATACCACCCATAACTGTATCTGCCAAATAAACCCATTGTCCTGTTTTGATGAGGTTATTAGCCATTGAGCCACCATTTGTGAGGAGCAGTAACAGAGTAAACAGAGATGCTGTAATCGTCTTCATAGTTTTCTCCTTTTGCTCGTATTGACGACATATTGTGAGTTGCTCGTGAATTAAGACTTACTTGGTGAGCCGTTCCGTAATGTGATCCTATTAGTCGCTCTTCTTCTTGAACATATCTATCATCATTATAATTCTCATCACGAAGCCTTTGAAGGATTGTTTAGCAAACTCAGGTTTATCTGCATCAGGCATATCATATTTCCGATCTTATCAGTTTAATAGATGATGCTCTGCAAGCCTAACTCCACACGCTGTAACAAGTAAATCCTTACCTTGGATTCCCACCTACAAAACGGGCCAACCCAATTCGTTTGGGTATGAATCTAGGGGGCCCAATCAGCCTCACGGAGAGCCTCATACAAGCACGATAGCGTAGGCTTTCAGGTCCCCGTGTTAGCTGAGGAGTTTAGTGCATCCGGCAGCATTATTTAGTATTCTATGAACAGACATGCGTGAGATGCCCATCTGGTCAGCTATCTTGTATGTGGACAGACCCTCAGCCTTGAGCTTGCGTACCTCATCACGGTCTATCACAGGCTTACGCTTGCGGTTCTTATACACACCACGCTCATTAGCTTTGGCGATGCCGTCAGCTTGACGCTTGCGAATGATGTTACGCTCAAATTCAACGAATGCACCCATCATCTGTCGTTGTAGTATAGCGAAGGCATCATCAGCACCCGCACTAAACGCGAGGTTCTCACTCAAGAACGAAATAGTTACACCTTTATCGTTAAGCTGACTGATGATCGACTGTAGATCACGTAAGTCTCTTGCCAGCCGGTCTATGGAGTGAACCTTAACGGTGTCACCCTCACGAGCGTAATCAATCATGGCTACCAAGGCTGGTCGATCAGATGCACTCTTGCCTGACAGCTTCTCCTCAAAGACCTTATCAAGTTCACCCAAGTCCTGACGATCCGTGGACTGACTGTCCGAGCTAATTCTTTTGTAACCAATGAAATACATCACGTACCTCAAAAGTCACATATGAGTCAAAATTATGGCAATTCTAGTCACAAATAATGCAAATTATACATTTAAAATACTGTTATATAGCAATATTCTATAGAAAATTTAAGTGTGCCAAGGTGTTACCGTCACTGAAGCTGAGGCCATCCGCGTCGTCACTAATGATTAAATGCGGTCTAATATTTAAAGTAGTCTTCAAGAATAAATAGTGTCAGGCTTTACCATCTAACAACTGTGAAAGGAGAATATTTTGGCATTTTCTACAATCTCGCATTGGACATCGGCCGAAATGAACGATGAAATGATCTCAACCGCTACTAAGAAGTTCATACCCTTAATTATGAGCGTGGGGGCTAGCGGAGTACAAATGGTTCGTACTGGCGAACTGACTGTCTGTGTCGTCACACATTATTCTGATGCAGCAACGGCTCAAGCTGCCCAAGCAAAAATTGCAAAAATCAGAGAACAGGTCGCACAAGAATTTCCTATGACAATGCAAAGCGCACATGCAGGAGAGGTCATCGGTAGCGCCTGACTGGAATAAATTAAAAGAAACTAGAAGGTGGGGAGTTAATTGAGCAAAAGATACTTCCCCATTCAATGTAAATAGACCCCCTCAGTGGAAATTAAAGCCGGCGAAGAAGCCGAGGGCTAAATCCCTAATAATGCTTCGTAAGCAAACCTGTTGTCGAATGAACTCGGTGTAAGACTATCCGATGACCCATATGACCTTGGAGTATTGATACTTCCTGATGTTGTTACGACAAAAGAACAGCAAAGGGCATACGTGAATCTCCTAGTACTGATGGGGATCAACGCTGATACCGACAAGAAAGCCTTTCAAGCCTTCCGCAATGATGACCGAAAAGACAAAGTCGCTAATAGCCTGACGGACATACAGCTTGGAGAGCTTCTGAAGGGCTACATCGACAAGCACCCACAGTTCGATGGCATACTCAATACCGGGCAAGCCCTAAGGTTGATGAACATAGACAGTCAGATCGCTAACTTGGTGATTGATCACTTCACTCAGAAGGACATCCCAGTACTCTGCATACATGACAGCTTCATCATCCAGCACGACAAGGAACCGGAACTACGTCGCATATTAGATCAAGCCACACGTCAAGTTACCAATTACACCATCAACCACGACATCAAGAATGAACGTAACAGTTATATCGGAAAGGTATCAGGTAACATTAAAGGATATGAAGAAACTATAGTAGTTGAGTACCATACTCCGATACGTAATGAACCCATTAAGCAATACCGTGACATAAAGGTTAAGTTCACTGAGTGGCTAGAACTATCAAAGTATAAATAGGATAAGTTAGACAAATAAGTGAGAGAACTTAGGGCTGTCCGTATGCCTCTCCCACTACTAGAGGAAATAGAGATTTGGAAATGAAAATGGCAAAAACTGCGAGCAACCTAAAGTACATTCCTTTTGAGACCTTTGAAATTGGACAAAAACAAAGCTTTGGAGCGTATGAGGTAACTGAGGACGAAATCATAGAGTTTGCAAGTAAGTATGATGCTCAATTCTTTCATCTAGACCATGAGGCTGCCAAAGAATCTTTGTTCGGTGGGCTATGCGCTAGTGGCTGGCATACTTGTGCTATGACGATGTCAATGATGGTCGAGAATATGGATTTACATGGTAGGTCTCTAGGCTCACCGGGGATTGATAGTCTTAGGTGGCTTCGTCCGGTCTATCCCGGAGACATACTGTCGGTACAAATGGAAGTTCTGGATACAGTTCCGTCAAAGAGCCGTCCAAATATAGGCGTAGTGACTAACAAGGTCTCCGTAAGTAACCACAAAGGCGTCGTTGTGATGGAGTTTACTAGTAAGGGTATATTTAGACGAGCCGAAGGTGGCTTAGGATTGGCAGGTTAAAATGAAACTAGAATTTCACCACATAAACTTCGTTTCTGAGGATGTTGATCGTCTGCACCACTTCTACACAGACACCCTTGGGCTTACAGACATTCCAATCACTTCATTTCCACGACCAAAGGAGACAGAGAACGCTGGCTATAGCGGTAAGATTAGGTTTGCAACTGACGGGCAGATGCAAATGCATTTGGCAGAGAAGAACCTAGAAGTCGGCTTCAAGCATGGTGAAGTTATTAACCCAGTTGAGCGAGGGCATATTGCGTTCAGGACTGATGACATAAAAGCCTTTAAGCAAATGCTTGATAATAAGAATATTCCATACTCTGACTATGGTACTGCATTCGCAAAAGAATGGCATCAGGTGTTCTTTCACGATCCAGAGGGAAACATCATCGAAGTACACCAGCAAACTTCTTAATGTCTTATACCCTTGCAAAGCAGAGGTGTGATCCCAAGCATGCAAGGGTATTAGACTTGAGGCGCTGGGCTTTCACTTTATTCGGTACATAAGTCAGGTACACTTTCGGTACACAAAAATACAAGAGACCTGCCCTTAAATATTGTACTTAAAAAATGAATATAAAATAAACGACCCCTACCGCTGGAGCCATTTAAAACAACACCCTAGCGAATTTCGCGGGGTATTTTTTTATGTGCGTTGGTACATATGCCCGTGATTTAGGTTCGCCATCCACACACCGCGGCTCCCCGGCTGATCTGAAATTGCGACAGCAAAGCATATATGGTGACATTGCGATGCCAAAATGACGGATTAACAAAAGCCCCCTCGGTTAAATGAAACGACATTAAATCCTTGCAACAGCACGCGTGTTATCCATCCCGATTGCGTCGTGTTTTCCATTTTTCAAAGCGAACCAAAGTTTCTGGATCTGTGGGAGGGTATATGCCTCGGATAGAAGCTCCGTCGCGAACTTCTTCCAAAACGAAGGTTTCAAAGCGTTCCATGTCGATGGTGTCATTTGCGACTTGGGTTGCTAAATGCCGTGGGATCACGATCACGCCGTCGCCGTCACCAACCAAGATGTCGCCGGGATAGACCGCAACGCCACCACAGGAAATCGGCAGGCCAATGTCTATCGCGTGATGTTTGGTCAGGTTTGTCGGTGCGGACGGTTTTGCCGCGAAAACGGGCATGAGCAAGGCAGTGGCACCTTTCGCGTCACGAATTCCACCGTCTGATACAACGCCTTCTACGCCGCGGACTTGGCACCGGGTTAACAAGATTGATCCTGCGGAGGCCGCGGAAGCGTCTTGGCGACAATCCATTACGAGCACCGCACCCGCAGGGCATTCTTCCACTGCGACCCGCTGCGGATGCTCCGGTTCGCGAAAGGCTTCGATCGGATCTGTGTCTGGTCTGGATGGGATGTGGCGCAAAGTGTACGCAGGGCCGACCATGTTCTGCGTTCTTTCACCGAGCGAAACCACCCCTTGGATAAAGGCGTTGTAATAGCCTTTCTTGTAAAGCAGCGTGGCTATCGAGGCTGTGCTCGTCCCGCGCAATTGAGAAATCGTTTCAGATGAAATTTTGACAGTTTCAGGTTTGGCAGGGTTTGGCATTGCGTGAGGACCTTACGTTTTTTCATCTAAGGTTAGTTCACCTGCTTCGATCGGCACAAGCGCGCCACGTTGCTGAACAACCGCGCGCGCGAAATTGCAAGCGAACGAGACACTGCTGTACGTCGGTGCCCCTTTTGCGTATCCTGCAAGAAAACCGGCATTGAAACTGTCGCCGGCAGCCGTTGTATCAACAAGGTCTGTGACCGGGTGAACGGGACTCTCACCCCATGTTCCATCCTCAACAACAATAACCGCGCCCGATCCGTTTTTGACAATGACGGTGTCGGCTCCAGCATCCATGTAGCGGCGCGCAGTTGCTTGGGGTGTGGGATCATTAAACCACTGCGCTTCGTCTTCATAAGAGGGGAGCGCGATGTCACAGACAGCTGCGCCTTCCATTATAGCTTCCCGCATTGCATCCATTGACGCCCAAAGCCTCGGGCGTAAATTTGGATCGAACGCAATTTCTTTTCCCGCCGCACGCGCTTCCTTCACAGCGTTAATCAAGGTGGATCGGCCATCATCGGGCAATATCGCCAGGGTGATGCCGGAAAAATAAATGATGTCAGCATCCGCCATGGCTTTGCGCAAATGATCGACATCATCAGCCAGAACGCGCGCCGCAGATTCGCTACGCCAATAAGAAAAACTGCGTTCGCCTTTATCCAGTGATATCATATAAAGGCCGATTGTTTTATCTGGTGACGTCCGAATTAAACCGTCGTCGATCCCACTGTCACGCATGAACTTGGTCATTTGAGCCGAAATCGCATCATCACCGACGACAGTCAGATAAGACACCTGCACAAGGGGCGCGGAGCGAGCCAGATACCATGCGGTATTGAACGTATCGCCCGCAAACCCTAACCGATAGTCTTGCGATCCGCCCGTTGGGACCATTTCAGCCATACATTCGCCGATGCAAAGAACACGCATTTCGGTTACCTGATCCTAAAGGAAATCGTCGCGACGCGGTGTAAAACAATCCACTAGTGTGCCCGGTTCTAGACACACACATCCGTGGGTTAGATCAGATGGGATCACAAAGCTGTCGCCCGGACCGACCTCACGCGTTTTATCACCCATGGTGAACCGAAATCGACCGCTTTCGACATAAGTTGATTGAACATGCGGGTGGTTGTGAAGCGCACCAATGGCACCTTCGGCCGCAAACCGAAAAGCAACCACCATAAGCTGTTCATGATCTGACAAGACCTGCCGCGTGACGTTGTCGCCTGTCGCAACGGTTGGAAAATCCGACATAACGGCCTCCGCTTTTATGAGAACAGCATACCGCCGTTTAGATCCATGTTTGTACCCGTAATAAATGCGCTATCGTCACAGGCAAGAAACAGGACAAGGTTTGCCGCGTCATCGACATGACCCTGGCGTTTCAGCGGCGCGTTTGCCTCAAACCCACGACGACCGGCGTCTGGCGTGTGTATGTTATGGAAATCCGTGTCGATCATGCCAGGGCACAGCGCGTTCACACGAATATCTGGTCCAAGTTCTTTGGCGAGACCGCGAGTCATCGTCATAACCGCGCCCTTTGATGTTGCATAAGCAACCGCACCAGGCCCACCACCATCACGTCCAGCCTGACTGGCCAGATTCACAATTGCACCGGATTTCATATGGGAAAGACATGCCTTGGTCATCATGAAGGTGCTTGTGAGATTCAGTGTCATGACAGCTTCCCAATGGGAAAGCTCCATCTCAGCGATTTTTTTGCGGGCAATCAGGCCACCGGCGTTGTTGACCAAAATATCCACACTGCCAAAATCAGCCACAGTCTTTGCAACCAATGCGTCCACATCTTCTTGCTTATTCAAATCGCCCTGCAAGGCAAAAGCGTTTCCACCCGCGGATTTGATCGCCACAACGGTATCATCGGCGGCGGCAGAACTGGCAAAGTAGTTTATTGCAACATTCGCGCCCTCAGACGCAAGCTTCTTGGCCACGGCTGCGCCGATATCGCGACCCGCCCCTGTAACAATGGCCGTTTTCCCTGCGAGTTTCATGTTGTTCCTTCCTTTGTTCAGTCTCGGGCGAATTGCCCAATGTATTTTTTATGTGTTGGCCAGCTTTTTCATAACAACCTTGAATGTGTTTTCATCCGCATCTGTAAAATACAGATCGGCGTCGTAACCTTGATCATCCATAAAGTGAAAAACCCTTTTGGGGGCATCCAACTTATATGGCACCAACAAGGTCGCAATCCGGTGCCGCGTTGATGCTGGGTAGCGTGCGGTCAAAAATGTGCTGACCGGCAAACCCTCGTATTCCGTCGGCTCCACTCCCGGAAATCCAGTTTCTTGCATAATTTCGGGTTTTCCAGCTTCCGACCAAACGACCTGCCCGTAAAAACCAGCACGTTCGCCTGCGTTTCGAAATGATGATTTTCCCAGTTCAAACCGGTTGTTTGCATGAAGCAGCCAATCGATTGTGACCGGCTTTTCAGCATCAATTTTATCGACGATGACAAAATACGAATTACGAACAAAATAAATCTCGCGTTCTGCTCTTGTGACTTCCGGCGAAAGGCTTTGATAGGCCGCGGTTGCATCGCCATGAACAAAAATATGATCTTCTTGTTGTTGCGCTGAAATGATCTGTCCGGTCGCTGCCATGGCTTTAGATTTATCTTTTTCAGCGTATTGACCTTTTCCGTTAATCAGGATGGCATTTTTAGACCGCGTTTGACGACGCCAGTTGCGGTGCATGCTGGAATTAAATGCCACATAATGTCCAGATTGGATCGCGAGATCTTCGCCAAAGGCAGACATGCAGAATGAATTTTGGTCTCCATGGCTGTGGCTTATGGAGCCAAAGGACGATGATTTGAACACAAAATGGATGTGGTTTTCGGGATCGTCCATCGCGTGTTGAACGCCAACCCAGCCGATCCCCTTGAAATGCCGCAAACCGCTTTCAGGGGGTGTCGCCGCAACCATTGGAAAGTCTGTTTGGAAGACAAGTTCATCAAAATTTGTGTCCCACCAACCCCAATTGTAGAACGCCATTTCGGTCCCAGGATTGGTGCGCAGGTTTTCTTCGCAGTACCATTGGTAAGCGCCATTTCCAGTTGCCCCCGAAAATTGACGTAGGTTCAAGCCAGTTTTGATACACGGCAAGTCCCCCATCGTGCTGTCGTCGCCCATTGTTGCACGGCGCGTGTTGGGTGGCTTGCAATAAAGAGGAAAGTCACCCGTGTTTTTAAAGAACGGACGTTTATAGAGGTCAATCCCAGTGTAAGATTTCAGTCGGTTGGCCGCATCAATCAGATAGGCGATACCCATCATCCAATAATGCGTACCTTCCGCCCAACCGCCGTCCGTATCACCCCAGGGTGTGTAAACCGTGGACAGAAATTCGATAGAATAATTCAGCCAATTCCTGGCTTCATCATCTTCATCGTCACCCAGAAGCGCGATGCAGGCCGGAACGAGTGTAAGTGATATCGAACGCACAGCGTGGCTGTCGTATGGGAACAAATGAATTTTTGCGTTCACGATTGCGTGGTCCGCAATGTCACGCGTGCGTTCCAAAAGGGATGCCCTAACAATTGCGCGCTCCTCTTCAGTCATATCGTCATGCAACCAGTCATATCCCCATGCCAACGCATTGCAGACACGATAGGCCCATTCATCCGTATAGGCGCGAGACGTAACCCCCATAGCGTCCCAAGAAGCGACTTCCAAAAGCCAATCTTTTGCGCGGGCGCTCATGTCTGAATTTTTGGTGACTTTACCACCTATCGCAAGATGGCGGATCGCGTACCAAACCTCCTGCAAATCGATGTAAGTTTGGCGCCAAATCGGGGCGGTTCGCGTGTGGTTGGGGTATCCAGCCGGTTCGCGGAATATTTCCTCGTTCATCCACGGTAAGACAGATTTTTCATAAAAAGTTGACCAAGTGCAATGGGTCGGATCAGCCTCGATTGACTTGATGAAATCACCCAAACGCTCTTGGGTCATCCACAGACGTGGGTGGCTCATTGAAACATTATCAAGGCGACCATCGCGCAAAGGCAGGGGAGTTTCGGCCGCATCTTCGGCAATGCGAAAACTGCGGGTGCTGCTCCAAGAATTTGAAGGCTGTCCAGTTTCATCGCATGTCGTGTAGGACCAATGGTACTCACCTGGGGTCAGAACGTGATCAGGTGTAAAGAAATTTAGCGGCAGGTTCGTAAACATATACGTTGTTTTTGTCGGAAAATCTGGGTCACTTGAGATTCGAAGCACATAAGTGGCCTCCTCATCGATAACAGGAATCCACATAAAACGTGGGGGGTTTTCTACAACTTTTTCATCGCTTGCCGGACTGTATTGAATAGTCAAGCGACCAGCGTTGGGTTCATCTAGCGAAGGAAGTGCAGTTGCCGGCATCGTTTCGTTTCCACAAAAATTGAATTTCGAAGGGATGTAGGGGCGCCCGTGACAGACGCCCCAAACCTCATTTTTTAACCGCCGTACTGACGGTCATATGCAGATTGCATCGCCGCTAGAACGTCGTTAAAGCCCATTTTTTCGAGGGTCGCGATGTAGTCGTCCCACTCAGCTTCGATGCCACCACCAAGAATCCAAGCCTGCTGCTTTTCGAGCATATAGGTACGGACCTGGCTCCAGTTTTTGTCATAGACGCCCTGCTCTTCTTCGTTGAATGCAACGCCGAGGAACTGATCGATCAGGTAGTCGCCAGAATCGTACAGTTCGATGCCCTTAACTGCTGATGGGTTTGTCCACTGGATTTCATAACCGAAGTCCTGGAAGTAACCACGCTGAACCTGCGAACCAACCTGGTAAAGCTGACTATTAACTGGACCGGCTTCCACGAACTCTTTCTTGAAGATTGGCTTACCGTCCACCATGTCGTAGTGTGTGCCTTCGATACCGAAGTTAGCAGCACGACGACCTTCTTCAGTAAAATAGTAGTCGAAGTACTTTATGGTTGTTACTGGATCAGGGTTGGTGTGCGAAATCGCCCATCCATCCGGCTTCACCGGAATACGACGGTGTTCAGCGATACGCTTACCTGAGATGGATGCTGGCGGAACGATCACTTCCAACGCAAAGCCAGGGATCTTGTCCTTTAGCTTTGGGTTATAGCCGGAAGTTGATGCAAACCAGTCGTGGGTCATACCACCAAGATTTTCACTCAGTAGGAACTCGCGTGCAGAGGAACCACGTGTGAAGACTTCTGCGTCAATCAGGCCCTCTTTGTACCACTTGTGGATGTTCTTGATCCCTTCACGGTAACCGTCGCCAGCATAGCCGTGCGCGATGCGACCGTTATCGATCAAAAAGTCATGGTACGTATCAGAACCCGACGAACGTCCGTCCCACAAGGTAACCAGACGCAAAACTTCTGGCCATTGACGTGCGAAGAACGGAACTTCGTCCTTCAGCCCGTTGCCGTTGGGATCTTGGTTGCGGAATGCTGTCAGAACCTCGTAAAGCTCATTGACATCGGATGGAACGTCCATGCCAACTGCATCCAGCCAATCCCGGCGCATCCAGTAAGCGCGACCGTATTTTCCATCCGGCAAATATGGAATATAGTAGAGGTTGCCGTCAAACGATGAAACTGCCGCCATTTTTTCTGGATACTTGTCAAAGAACGCTTTAATGTTTGGAGCGTGCTGTTCAATTAACTCATTCAGTGGAACGAATGCGCCCTGTGGACCGTACTCATTCACCATATCCTTGATTTTGTCACCACCCACGATGTGTGGGATGTCGCCTGACGCAAGCATCAGGTTGTGTGCTTCCTGCGAACTTGGAGTGTTCGTACCGAAAGTCGCGCCGATTAGGTGAACACCTGTGTCCTGACGAGCTTTTTGTTCAACAGGCCAATTGCTGTCGTAGTGGTAGCGCTTGTTGTGCAGGTGAACTGTGAATTCCACAGGCTCATCTACAATTCTCAAGTGACCGTCTGCAAACGCAGGCGCTGTCATTGATGTTGACAGCAAAGCTGCTGCCAATATGGTCGATTTGCGCATATATAGTTTCCTCCCGTTATGCGTTATTATTTAAGTCAATTGGACCTCGTAATATTTATTCTTTAACCCCACCAAGCATTATGCCTTTGTTGAAGTATTTCTGAATAAACGGATAAAAGATCAGAACCGGTATTATCGAACAAACCATGATTGCAGCAGTCACCGTTTCGACCGAATAGGCTTGGTTTAGAAGGGATTGGCCGAATTCTTCGTCATCAGATAGAGTAGAAATCACCTGACGCAGATAGACTTGAACCGGGATTTTTTGTTCGTCCTTCAACAAAACCATAGCCCAGAAGAACCCATTCCAGCGAGCGACCATGCAAAAGAGTATGATCGTCGCGAGCGCTGGCTTGGACAACGGCAAGTAAACCTTCCAAAGCACCTGGAATTCGTTGGCGCCGTCCATGCGTGCAGCCTCTTCAAAGGACTTTGGAATTGCCTCAAAAAAGTTGCGCAAAAGGATGATATTGAATGCGTTACAGGCAAAGGCGATGATCAGGCCAAAATAACTGTCCATCAAGCCGAGATCACGCATATTTAAGAAGAACGGAATCAAACCGGCGTTAAACCACATGGTAAATGCAACAAACAGGTTGAAGTAGCGGCGGCCCAAGAGCTGCGGCTTTGACAACGCGTACGCGCCGGGAACAATAATCAGCATGCTAACGAAAGTTCCGCCAAATGTATAAATGAACGTGTTTTTGTACGACGACCAGAACAAGGGTTCGGACATAACATAGTCATATGCTGATATTGTTAGCCCAATGGGGCGCCAAAAGACGGTGCCTGCTGAGGCCGCTGACCCGTTGCTAAATGAAACGGCTGCGATGTAGATAAAAGGATAAAGTGTCGACAATGCGAAAACGGTGATAAGCACCATGTTAAGGCGCACGAAAACTTTGTCGCCGCGTGAATAGAGGTTCATATTTGACATTGTTTCGCCCTCCCTACCACAGCGACGTATTTGAGTATCGACGTGCGATCGTGTTCGCGGTCATAACTAGAATGAAGGCGATAACGGCGTTGAATAATCCAGCGGCAGCTGCCAGATCGTATTGCGCGCCCTGAATACCTTGGCGATATATGAAGGTGTTGATTACATCAGCCGTTTCAAACGTGGCTGGCTGATAAAGCAGGATGATCAATTCAAAACCAACTTCCAACAGGTTCCCAATTCGAATGATGAGCATAATGATTATCGTCGGAAGGATCGACGGCAGCGTGATTTTCCACATCATTTGCCACCGGCTGGCGCCGTCAATTACAGCAGATTCGTAAAGGGACGGGTTCACCCCTGCGATTGCAGCTAAGAAAACAATGGATGAAAAGCCTGCTTCTTGCCAAATACCCGATCCAATAAAGATTGGCCTGAACCATTCCGGTTTTATCAAGAAATATATTGGCTCAATTCCAAACCATTCCAGCACCATATTAACAATACCGGCACTGGGTGAGAATGCCGTTATGACAATACCGGCAATTATTACGGTAGAGATAAAATGTGGCAAATAAACAATCGTTTGCGCGGTTCTCTTGAACACACGATGCGTGATTTCATTAAACATCAATGCGAGAAATATCGGCACAGGAAATCCAAAGCAAAGACTTAACATACTAATCATAAATGTATTTTTTAATGCCCTTCCAAATTGATCGCTATAAATCAATGTTTGAAAATGTTCAAAACCGATCCAAGGACTTCCCGCGACACCGCGGAAAATTGAGTAGTCTTTGAACGCAACCTGCAGGCCGTACATCGGTTTGTACAGGAACACGACAAACCAGATTATGACGGGTAGAAGCATTGCGTATATCTGCCATTCCCTTTTGAAATGATCGACAAGCCATGTAAAACGCTGCCCGAGCGTTCTCCTTGGCGCGGCTGGGAGAATATTTTCTGAGAGGCCGCTCATAGATTGATCGCCTGGCCGTTTTCAGCGTCAAAAATTTTGACCCGCTCCGCTGGTACATGCACTGCTTTGACACCCGACAGGTGGTCAATTGATCCGTTGGTGTCAGTCTTAAAAACTAGATTGGTGCCTTCGCACTTTGTGTGCAACAAAGCTTCTGAACCAAGCGGTTCTACCAGATCAAGCTCGATAGGCAGAACCGAGGTGTCCGCGCCAGCTTGCAAAGTCACATCTTCGGGGCGAATCCCTACAACAACCTTACGGCCGATGTTATCAGCAATCGCTGCATTCAGTTTAATTTGAACACCGTTAATTTCGGCGCCGTTTTCGTTTAGAATTCCATTTAGCTGATTCATCGGTGGAGACCCAAGGAAGCCGGCCACAAATGTGTTAGCCGGGTTCATGAACAGTTCCATCGGTGTACCGACTTGTTCAATGTTACCATCATTCATGACGACAATGCGATCCGCCAAAGTCATTGCTTCGACTTGATCGTGGGTCACGTAGATCGAGGTCACGCCAAGACGATTGTGCAAACGTCGGATTTCAGCACGCATCTGGGTCCGCAACTTGGCATCAAGGTTGGAAAGAGGTTCATCAAACAAGAATACCTTTGGATGGCGTACAATTGCGCGACCCATTGCAACGCGCTGTCGTTGCCCTCCGGAAAGTTCTGCGGGCTTGCGATGCAAATACTCTGTTAGTTCCAAGATTTCTGCGACTTCAGAAATTTGCTTTTCAATTTCTGCTTTTGGCATTTTGCGGATGCGCAGACCGAACGCCATGTTGTCGGCAACGTTGAGGTGTGGGTAAAGCGCATAGTTTTGGAAAACCATAGCGACATCGCGATCCTTTGGAGCGATACGGTTCACAACTTTTCCGTGAATGGATACTTCGCCATCAGAAATTTCTTCTAGACCAGCAATCATACGAAGTGTCGTTGACTTTCCACAACCAGACGGCCCAACAAGAACGACAAATTCCTTTTCCGCTATGCTTAAATCGATGCCATGAACGACCTCAACAGCGCCGTAAGCTTTGACGATACCACTTAAATTAACGCCAGACATGGACCCTCCCAAAGCGCGATGTGCGTGAAACTGCCCAGGTTTTGCTGGGTCTTGATTCGCATCGCCTTACGCTGGCATACTAGTAAATATTCTAGTATGCTAGTCTTGTTTTTTGAAATTAATATTGTAATTGCTGTACAGAGACTAGATAAGCGTAAATGCACCCGCAGGAGATATAGACATGGCACAACTCGCGCGGATCAGCGAACGTCGCACGATTGTGGATGATATTTATGATCATCTGCATGCGGAAATTTCGGCATTACGTTTAAAGCCTGGTGACCGAATTTCAGAGGCTGATATCGCCTCTCAATTCGGTGTCTCTCGCCAACCTGTTCGAGATGCGTTCAGCCGCTTGGCAAATAAAGATTTGTTGTTGATCCGACCCCAACGTGCAACCGAAGTGCGTCGATTTTCCATGCGGGAAATTGAGAAGTCACGTTTTGTGCGATCAGCCGTTGAAACGGAAGTTCTGCGCTGTGCAGCCAATTATTGCGACGAAATTGGCGCGGCAAAGTTAGACGCTGAGCTAGAGAAACAGGCTCATACAATGGCGGCGGGCGATTTCGACAGCTTTGGCGCATTGGACTACGCTTTCCATAAAACGCTTTGCGAGATTGCGAAGGCGGATTTTGCTTTCGATATTATTCTAGCTGAAAAACCCAAAGTCGATCGGCTCTGCCTGTTGGGATTGGTCAGAGAAGATCATATGCCTGAGCTGGTTGACGATCACACGGCGATTGCGTTGGCTGTTAAGTCGAACGATCCGCTGAAAGCGATCGAAGCTGGCGTTAGGCATCTGTCGCGGCTGGATGAAACCATCACGCGTATATCAGCGACCAACGCGAATTATTTTGAACCGGTCTAGCGACACATTGACGACACCTGGCGCTGCGGCCGTTTTTCATTTGGCATGGCCGATGATCCTGAAAGCCGTGTTTCTTCATGGAACAGTTGTCGTTGATGGCCTCTTGGTTGCTCCGTTAGGCGAAATCGCGATTGCAGCGATGGGCGTCGCTGCAGCTGTTGGCGGCATTGTTCTGGGTTTCATTTTTGCCTTTTCCCATGCAATGCAAATTCGATCAGCACAGGCTTTTGGCGCCGACAACGGTGTATTCCAAAAATCAGTCCTTTTCACCGGGACCACGATTGGCATGTTTCTGGGCCTGATGGGGGTGATCCTCATTGCGATATTTGGGAAGTTCGCAATCGCAAGCCTTGCGTCCAACGAACATGTGGCCGCTGAAGCATGGGCATACCTCAGCATTTTTACAATTTTCATTCTCGGACAATCCGTAAGTCAGCCCGTAGTATCATATTTCAACGGCTGTGGGCGTGCGAAAATTCCCTTAATCGGGTATTGTATCTCTGTCCCCATAAATATTGTCAGCAGCTATGCCCTGATTTTTGGCGTTTGGGGGGCCCCGGAGCTGGGCGTGGCTGGCGCAGCGCTGGGCAGTGCATTGGCGATTATCGCCCAAACGATTTACTTGATGGTCCAGCTTGTCCGGATTGAGGGGCATCTGCGCACGGTTGTGGGGTGGCACAATGGAACTTTCTTGCAAACTTTGACCAATCTAACAACGTTTTCAATCCCAATTGGTGCAACCTTCGTCAGCGCGAACCTTGCATCGCACGTCTGTGTCTTACTTTACGCAAAAATGACCCTTCCTGCGTTTGCAGCTCTGACCCTGATTGTGCCTTGGAACATGTTGGCAGGGCAAATCAGCATGCAATGGACACAAGCGACCGGGATCATCGTCGCCCAACTATTGGGAAATCGGACAAAGGACACTGTATTGGCAAGCTTTCTTAACATGGCTTGGAGGTATGCGTTCGTGGCAGCGGGAATTGTGTCCGTTATTTTTTTGGTCATGTGTTTGTCAGTCGACGAAATTTATCCAAAATTAGAGGCTGAAACGCGCGCGATCATTTTTGGCTTTCTGCCGCTTCTGATCCTGAGCCAACCGCTGCGCGCAACCAATGCAATCTGTGGCAATGTCCTGCGGGCAAGTGGCGACACAATCTATGTCATGCATATATTCATTTGGTCGCAATGGGCATTTCGTGTACCTTTGACAGCGCTATTTGTACTTTACTGGGACCTTTCGGCGTTTTGGGTTCTGTCTTTGTGGCTGGCGGAAGAAGTCGTAAAGTTCCCGGCGTTTCATCGGCGTTTACTGCAAGGCCATTGGAAACACGCTGTCGTAGAATGACAGGGTGCAATTTGATGAGCTTGATCGGAGGTAAGTTTTGAAAATAACAGGAGCAAAGGTCTATGTCGGCGGCCCAGGGAAAAACTATGTGACCCTAAAAATAATGACAGACCAAGGCATCTACGGCCTGGGCGACGCTACGTTGAACAATCGCGAAACTTTACCCGCGGTCTATTTGCAAGATTATATTATTCCAAACCTGATCGGGATGGACCCGCGCACCAGCGAAGACATTTGGCAATTTTTTTACCGAGGTGCCTACTTTAGGGGTGGCCCTATTGCGATGGCCGCATTTGGTGCCATCGATATGGCCCTCTGGGACATTAAAGGTAAGCTGGCCGGGATGCCGCTCTATCAGCTTTTCGGTGGAAAAAGTCGCGATGGTGCCATGGTTTATTCACATGCAACCGGTGCGGACCTACCTGTTCTAATGGAGTCCGTGACAAATTATATCGAACAAGGATATCAAGCTGTTCGCGTTCAATGTGGCATTCCTGGAATGCCCACGGCCAGTTATGCCGTCCCCGCCGCAAAGGGAGGCAAGGGTGATTTTATCACAGACTTTGGGGGCATTCGACCCAAAACTGAAATCTGGGATACCGACAAATATATGCGGCATATGCCAAACGCCTTGGCGGAAGTCCGCGAACGTTTTGGACCAGATCTAAAAATTCTACACGATGTCCATCACAGATTGCTGCCTCGAGAAGCCGCCGAATTCGCAAAGGCAGTTGAACCCGTTGGTCTTTATTGGTTGGAGGACCCTACTCCAGCCGAAGATCAAGACGCGCTACGCCTCATTCGGCACCATTCCACAACACCAATAGCAATTGGCGAAGTCTTCAATTCGATCTGGGATTGCAACAAGTTGATCGAAAACGAGTTGATTGATTTTATCCGTATCGCAGTCACCTATGCTGGCGGGATTACCCCTGTTAAACGGATCGTCGATCTGGCGGGCATGCACCACGTCAAGACTGGCTTTCATGGCGCTCCAAGCCATTCCCCAATATCAATGGCAGCACAGGCGCATTTGAATGCTTGGGCTCCCAACTTTGGGATCCAAGAATATCTCGTGCTTGGAACACCGGAATGCGACGCCATGTTCCCTTCTGAACACAGGATGCAGGGCGGAATGTTCTTTGTTAGCGATGCGCCGGGTCTGGGTGTGGATTTTGACGAGCATGAAGCAACGAAATATGAATACGTCCCGGGCTCACACCCAATCGCGCGCTTAAAAGACGGTACGCTTTGGAACTATTAGGCCGGAGGTCGAGCTCCACTGACGACGACGTCGTGGCCTCCAATGTTGGCGTGCCTCAAGCGCCGGCACGCACGCCAAAACCCCATCGTACCCCGCTTCAACCGCGTGTATTCTAACAGTCCCGTCGCAACGCCTGTAGGCCACTCGATATTGAATTTTAGTTAACTTCCCAAATTCCCATAAACGACTTCGTTAGGCGCTGCTTACACGACGCCTAATAAATTTGGGTTCACTGGTGCTGCCTGAGAATTTTCTGCGTTTGCAGCATCTAATTCAGCTAATATATTTGCTTTTATTTGCTCGATAAAAGTCTTACGGGTGAAGCCAATGTCTTCCAGCTGGCGATCACTCATATACTGCAGTGCTTGCATTGCGGCAGACGCCTGACGTGCTACAATCATTGCGTTAAAAAATCGTTTAAGCATTTTAGTCTCCTTACTTTTATAACTAATATTATAGCCTTTATGAGGATAAGTTTCATCACACACAGCTGCATTCCCGTTATGCACAAAACGCATATCCACGACTATTGCCAGCGTCACACTACGCAAAAAAAAGGCGGTACCAAAAGGCACCGCCAGTTTATGCTTTCGTTTCGGGAGGAAATTTAAGCTAGTTCAACGTTAACCTAAATTGCCGCATCGCAGCAATATCCAATATAGCAATCCCGGTATGCTTTAAGTGCATGCCTCCGCGCTTAAATCTTATGCAGTAAGGAAATTATTTGCCCACCAAAACGACTAAACAATGCTAGGTCAGCCAAGGATGTTTTGCGGGGTTAATTGCTTCGTACCGATTTTGCAGACTGAAGCCTAATCAGTACTTGCCAGCGACATCACCAAATGGGTGCTGGCAACTTAACAAAAAAATTATAAGCGCAGTGTGTCAGGCGTTTTACTCATTCTGGGGTGCTGTCAGACAAATGAGAACTAGCATCGGATTACTAGCACAACCAAAATCTATGCGTTTAATAGTTTGCGCCACTCAGCGAGAGCAGCGGCACGGTTCAGCTTAAAATTGAGGCGTGAGTGAAGGTGGCGCTCCTCTACCCCCACACAGCCAAACGTCCGCACACCTAGCATGTGTAGCGCCTTAAACGGACCTGAATGGCCCCAGCGGGAAAGCAGCATGCAGCAAGACGGATAATCGAGCGGCTTGATTTAGAATAGCGGAATGGGAAGTGTTGGCTCATTCACGCGTCCGATAAACTCGCCTGCCCGCTTCAACCGAGTTTGATCTGACCATCCCAGTTTGGGTTTTCAACCCCCCCATACCCGCCAAAAGGCTGATCACTTTATCTGCACCAACTCCATTGCGCAGGCTCGTGAAACAAAAGGGCTTATCCCCACGCATCCGTATTGCATCGCGTTCCATCACTTCAAGTGAGGCCCCAACGTGGGG
>Ga0206125_10002318_pt1 | contig 20372 bp, 27 predicted proteins | sample Helgoland_Spring_4_FD_148598 | JGI IMG/M metagenome (GOLD analysis project Ga0206125, IMG submission 148598) | Pelagic subsurface seawater microbial communities from Kabeltonne, Helgoland, North Sea - Helgoland_Spring_Bloom_20160331_1 | ecosystem: Environmental > Aquatic > Marine > Epipelagic ... | reverse complement strand
CCCTATGCAGTACATCCAGCCCTCACAATTTTCTAACCCTGCTTCTCTTATCTGGGCTCTTTCAGCATGATATTTTTCAGCGTTAAAAGGTTTCTCGGGGATCATTATTAATTAAATACATAAATTCTATTTAAATATTATTTAAAATTGTTAGATAGAAATAGAACCCTTTTTACGTTCGAGTTTTTCTTTTGGATTTCCTTTTGAATTTCCTTTTGGATCTTCTTTTTCTGGTTTTTCTTTTTCCTCCCTCTATTGGAATTTCGTTAAACACAAAACTAGGAATATCTGATGTGGTTATACATTCTAAAAATCCACATTTTTCTTGACATCGAGTCATTATATAGGTTAGTCTTTCATTCTCTATTTCAACTCCTATATTACTTTCATCAACACATTTGTCCAATTCTGTTCCTCCTGTTCCAACTATATATTGCTGTATATTCATTTTTGGCATTTCATCTATTTTTATTACAATATTACCTTCTTGATATAGATGTACATCTGCACATAAGTAAAAATAATTTACATTATCCATTAATATAGAATAAATTTCTTTCAATACATTATCAAACTCTATTATATCATTAATACGAGTATCACGTATGCCTTTTATTTTTAATCCTATAATTGGATGATGTCCAATGAGTATTAAGTTTTTTATATTTTTATATTTTGTTATTGTGTTTATAATCAACTTAATTTGATATTTTCTTATTTCTTCAATAGTATAATTGGGCATTGTCCTCTGTAAAAAATAAATATAACAAGGTAAATACTCCTCTACAACTAATGAATATATACTTGTGTCTATCATTATTATTAGTGTTCCATTTTCTAACATTTTTTCCTTAAAAAAACTATATTCAATATTTTCATTTTCATGTTCTGCAATTTGTTCATATTTTATTATAGAACAATTATTTTCTTCTTCGGGGCTGTCAAGATTATTTATAAAAAAATTATTTTTCCCTGTATTTGTTTCTAAATCGTGATTACCTAATATCATATAGATAGGTATTTCTTTCGGTAAATCCTTGAAACCTTGGTTTAGTAATTCTGGAAATATTATTTTTCCCTTTTTGCCTTCAATCGTTTCTTTTTTTGGATAATAATTATCTCCAGCTATTGTTAAAAAATCTATATTCGGTTTATTTTTGTCTTCTAATCTCTTCTTCAATAAATTCATTACATTTCTCAGACAACCTTTATTTAGATTATTCCAACATCCAAAATGTATAAAATTGCTCATATTCATTAATATATATATATTTAAAAAAATTGAATTCATTTAATACTTATTTATTAAATGAAACTAAACAACAATGAAAGTAACCAATACCGATTTACTCAATAATAGATATAAATATTCTATTGATATTCTAGAACAGAATATTTTTGAAAACCATCTAGATGAAAAAATACTTTTGGCAACACAAAAATTAACTCCTGAATTTTGTGTTAAGTATATATTAAATTTAGATATTGAAGGCGGTGGAGAAGAGTCGTATATATTTGACGTGTGTTACATATTAGGATTTCAAAAACATATTACAGAAAAAGAATTAATGGATTTAATATCTACTTAAAATTGTTAGATAGAAATAGAACTTAAGTTATTCATTTATTAATGTTTCTTTTGCAACATTCTTGATTATTTTTTCCTTTTGTTTGTTTTGATTACCCTTGTCCATTACATTCATGATATTTGATATCACTTTCAAATATTCCTCATCATTCGCAAACTTGGGATTCTCTTTTACCCATTCTGGCATCTGTTCCATATTTATATCCGCTATCTTGTCTATTGCTTTTTTCATTTTGTCCTTGTTCTTGTTTTCTTTTTCCCATGTATCATTGTCCTTGATATATAATGTTTCTTCTTTTATATCACTACAATGAATCGGGCGTTTCGTAATTTCCAATTTATTCAATCCTTCGATGAATATCTTGCTCGTCCCTTCTACAAATCCTAATTTTCCTGTATTATCTAGATCCTTCAATTGTAATTGAAGAGAGTCCACAAAATCCATGATATTTAAGGCATCTTTGCATTGTTCGTTCAAAAAGACATTAATATTAAACTGGGTGTTATTATTACTATTATTATTGTTTCCTATATTAGGAATCATCTCTTTCATCATTCCTTTTAATTCTTTATTTTCATTCATCATTTCTAAAAACATGTCTTTATAATTTAAATCATTTTCTTCTTCTTTTTTTTCTTGAATATTTTCCTGTTTTTCCTTATAATTACATTTTTTTTTATGATTAAATAATGATCCACGATGATTATATTGTTTTCCACAACTACATATATGTATGAGCGAATTATCTGGTTGTATATCGGTTGTAATTGTTGTATTATGTTTTTTGCTCTTAAAATGTTTATTTAAATCTGATTTACGAGAGCATATATAGTCGCATTTTTTACATTCAAATTTTTTGAGAATTTTATGAGAGTTTTTTGTTGTATTTTTCATATATATATACAACATATAATTCTCCTAAATACTTTACGCAAAAAAGTACTTTTTTTTTGTCATAACAAAAATATTTATAGAATTTGGGTTTTTGCAGGAACTCAGTCTGAGCGCGATTTTTTATTTTTTGCAATAATTTGAAAATGGCCAAATTGAGAATCTGATGAGTGAATTATTGATTTTGGAGAATTTAAATTTTTGCAAAAAAAAAAAAATAATAATAAATAAATTCAGATAATAAAATTGACCCTGAATTTTATTTATTGTAAATTATAGTTATGGATACTGAATGGAAAATACACCCAGAATTTAATAATTATAAATTTTCAAATTATGGAGATATTCAAAAAATTACTCCAAATAAAAATATAAAAGGTTCAATAAAACAAGAAGGATATAAATGTACAAATCTTCTCAATAATGATAATAAAAAAACATATATATTAATACATAGAATAATAGCCGAGTTGTTTATTGAAAATCCAAATAGTTATAGTTATATTAGACATCTTGATGGAAATAAAATAAATAATTATTTTAAAAATTTGGAATATATATCACAGAAAACATCAATAGTATCATATGATGAAATTATAAATGAAGAATGGATAGATATTACTATTGATACTAATTTTCAAGTATCCAACAAAGGTAGAGTTAGAAATAAAAATATGAACTCATTAATGAAACAACGTATTAATCCTGATGGATATAATGTAATTTCAATAGGTTTAAAAAAATGTGTATTAGTTCATAGATTAGTCGCAATTGCTTTTATTCATAATCCTAATAATTATCCTTCTGTAGACCATATTGATAGAACAAAAAACAATAATAATCTTGAAAATTTGAGATGGTCTACACCAAAAAAACAATGTGAAAATAGAATTTTTAGTAAAGGTGATTTTATATTAAAGGTTCAACGAATAAACAAAGATAATGGTAATGTAATTGAAACATATAATAGTATTGATGATGCTGTTGAATATATATATTCTAATAAATTATCAACAACAAAAAATAAAAAATCTATTAAATCACTTTTACATGGAAGATTGGGAGGAAAGTATAAAACAGGATATAATTATATATGGAAATATGTTAATATGAATACATATAATTTAAAAAATGAAGAATGGAAATCAGTTCAAGAAATTATACCAATAGCAAACGATTATAAAATTTCTAATTATGGAAGAGTGAAAAATACAAAAGGAGTATTAGTGAATGGAACTAATAATGGTGGATATATAACTATATATATTGGTATAAAAAAAAAAGAAAAATTACATAGATTAGTTGCTGGATTATTTATTCCTAATCCTGAAAAGAAACGATGTGTAAATCATATTGATGGAGACCCATTTAATAATACATTAGAAAATTTGGAATGGAATACACATGCTGAAAATACACAACATGCTATGAATACTGGTTTAAATTCATGTTGTAAGCAAGTTGAAGTTATAAAGTTAGATACCAAAAATGTTAGCACATATTCAAATATTAAATTAGCCTGTAAAGAATTAAAATTGAAATATACAAAAGTGCGCAAAAAATTAAAAAAAGAATGTAAATATATTGATGAGCAATATAATATTATCTATAAAAATTTCTAATTAAAAATTTCTATTTTAATTTTTTTTACCTTGTGGGGGTATGGGCTGCGCAGCGGGTGTCCCCCAAAAAATTGAAATGGTTTAAAAATATATCTATATAGCAAAATATAAGATATGAATCACACTATTGAAGAAACCATCAAAACCGAGGTCTTGGACAAAACTGATGAAAAGAATATTGAAAATGAGGAAGTGAAATTATGTGAAAATATGGATTGTGACAGATATCCTCCAGACTGGGATTTTGAAGAAGATACAGAAGAAACATATCATCAAGGACAATGGGTAAAATGTAGTCTATGTCCAGGATATTTTAATGATGATGGATTAGGAGATGTATTATTTATTGAGGAAGAACCAAATAACCAAGAAGCTGGTTGTAATCTATGTGGAAAAACTCAAAACATAGTTCAAATGAAAGGAACAGGACAGTATCTTTGTGGAAATGCATGCGATGAAGAGGAGAGTGATGAAGAAGAAAGTGAAATTTCTTAACCTATTATTTGGTATGATAGATGCTGATGCGTATTAGATAGAGAGAAAGAGCAAACCAATATATCTTGTAATTAACTAAGTATTTTTTTACTATAAAATAATTTGTTGTATTATTGTAAAATGTATAATTATAGATTTAATATTATCCCCAATGTTAAAAATCCATATGGATTAAGATTATTGTATAATAATTTAACATATAGTTTAAATCATACCACTAAAGGGATTGGTATTGCTAATACTTCTTTAGGTAAACGCGCTACTCGTAGAAGATAATTTTAATTAGTTTTCTTTTAACATAAAAATTGATTTTATATTAATAATTTATTGATTATATTATTAATATAAAAATGATTGAGCCAACATCCATCAATCTAAATAAATTTACTGAATTCGGGAAGGTAAAAGATATTTATACTGGATTTCATGATAAAAATGGTCTAATGGAATTTGTAAATAATGTAGTTATGAATACGAATTATTTTGACGAAAAAAATAATAATGGACATGGAATAATGTTAAAAGATTTATCTGATATTCATGTGTTGGTTTCCAATATTGATTTTCCATTTGATAAATTAAAACCAACACAAAAAAATTCAATAGATTTGTCTATAGCAAAAAAAAATTACGTGTTAGGTTATATATGGATTTGTCCTTGGACGATCGAAAATAAAGAATGTGTTCCATATCATTTTATTCAATATATAGATAGTAGAATATCTGGATTCAATATTGCAAAATATATGATAAATGAATATATGGAAGAAGGAGATGAACGATTATTGTTTCCATTCGAAGTTGCTTATGAATCAGCCAAATATTGGAGAAAATATTTTATGGAAGAATATGATATAAAAAATAAAAATGAATTAAATAAAATGAAAATTGAGTTTGAATTGCGATCAGGCGATATAAAATGGGATGAATTAGATAATGTGTTTGAGAAGTAAATGAAAATACGCGGCGTTCTTAACGGCTTTTTCCTGCACAAATTCAGAAAATTGATTCATTTTGAAAACTATGTTGGAATTTAAACAACAAACATGAGCTCTCAAGAAGAAGCAAATATGGAAAACGAAAATGTAAATATGGAAAAAAAGATAGATATTGATAACAATCCTAATATTATTCCTATTGGACATGTTGGTGTAAATACTTCAGGATCCAAGAATAAATGGAAAGTGTATTATACATGTGATAAAAAAATTCAAAAAATGGAAAATGGACGTATTTATTTACTCGTTGTAAATGATGAAATATACAAAATTGGTTCCTCATCTTGTATAGGAGGAATTAAAACAACCTTTAGTTTTTATGAAGGAGGTTTAGGTGGTTCTCCATCTATTCGAACATTTGGTATTCATATGTTACTTCAAAATGAATTAGATAAAGGTAGTAATATTAAAATTTATAGTTTATTCAATGAAGCAATCGAAGTAGTAGTAAAAGGTCTTACGTCAGAAGAGAAAAAGATTACCTATCCTGATATAAAAGTAATGGAAGAGTTATGTCGTAAAAATTATAAAGAAGTATATGGAAAATATCCTTTGTGGAACTTCCAAGAAAATGGAGAAAAATGGCCCGATTGGATTAATGAAGCATACAAAGAACAAGTAAATAACAGAGGTAAAGGAACAAAACAAAAAAAAGAACAAGCAATTGATACTATTCAGGCCAACTAATGATAAATATTTCATGGGATTCTTTTATATTATCCTCTTTTTTTGCCTCCTTTCTATTTTTACCTATTCTTGTTTCACCTTGACCATATGTGTATTGCCATTCCGGATATTCAAATTTATAATCTTTATACCATTCTCTAATAGTAGAGCAATTATTATAGGTAATTAAAAAGCCTCCCTTATGGTTTTTTAACAATTCGCACATTTTTTTATGATCAAAATTATTATGATGAATTGCGAAATTACAATTGGGATACATTCCCTTAAACATTTTGCTATCTCCTTCTAAATAATAAGGTGGATCAAGGAAGATAAAATCATCTGAATGTTTTGAAATTACTGCTTCGAAATCGGAACATTCAACGCTCAAATTTTTTAGATTCATGTTTTCTAATTTTTTAATTCTTCTATCAAATTTATCTTTTTTTATTTCATTTGAACTAGGCCAACCTAAAAACATTGGACCATAAGAAAGTGTCATATTATAATAATAATATACTGCCTGTAATATTTCATTATTATCCAATAAAGTTAAATGTTGCTCTTCCAATTCAACCTTTTTTTTAGTATTATATACTAAATCAGATGGTTTGATTTTGTCCCAATAATTTAATAGAACGTGTCTATTATAGGTAAACTCTTCTGATGTAATATTAAATTTTTTCAATTCTTTAATAAATCCTTCTTTATTATGAATTAAGACATTCCAAAAATTTATTAACATACCAAATATATCATATCCAATTACTTGAATATCTAATTCTTGAGAAGCACATAATTCGAAAGACCCACCACCAAAGAATGGCGAAACAATTTTTTTTTCTTTAAGTTTTGGTAAATTTGCAAGAATAAGTCCAATTGCTTTAGATTTACCACCAGCATATCTTAACGGGGAAATACAAATTCTTTTATATTTTCCTTCCTTATTCTTTATTTTTGATAAATAATTTGATATATAGGATTCATCTTTTTCGTACTGCATTGATATTATTTCTTTATTATCAGGATTTTTTGAGATCAATTTTTTATTGATAATTATATTTTCAACAATTGTTTCTATTTTACTTTTATTATCTTGACAAGGTTTTTTATTTTTTTTATGTTTATCAAAGTGTGATTTTTGAGAAAAATCCTTTAAACAAGTATCACAAGTATATTTTGGCATTCTATACAATTATTTATTATTACATTTTTAACTCATTTTAACTAAAATAGTTAAAAATTAAATTATAGAGGGAACGAATTATTGCACATAAAATGTCAAAATTAAAAAAAATTGATTTTTTTTTTCAATTGAAATAGTAGGTAATAATAGAAGCAAAATGCTAATGTTTACCGAAGAAAACAGCAAAATGGAGAATATAAAACCTACACCAAAACAAGTAAATTTTGATGCTATTCGTAGTGGTCGTCAAATATTTAATAATTCAGAAGTGTATGATGCAATAAAAAGTTCCGACAATACAAAATTCGATAGTTTAATAAATAAAAATGAATATGATCGTCTATTAATCGAAGTTAATAGAACATCTGGAGAATTCCTAGAAGAATGCAGAAATAGTGATATTTTATGTAGAACAGCAGCTGGTAGAATTTCTAAACAGGCTTCTAGACAAGGAACAAAAGACGAAGATGCTCAACTAGAAATATGTGGATTGGTTTCAAAAAATCTTGGAATTTCAATTTCAAATTTAAATAATAAAGCCTATCGTCCAACAAAGAATGGACGAATTATTTCCCACGAGGAAATGAAGAAGGAAAGTATTTCAAAAGATATGTGTTGGAAATCTTTTGATGGAAGAATAGAAGGTAATTTAAAGGGGTGGATTTTTGCAAAAGTGGTATTTAGCTCAGGAGGTCATCAAGATAACGTATTCGAAGAAGCAGATATTTTATGTAATTGGGTATTAACCTATATGCAAGAATGCTCTGAATTGTTTGTTATTTTGATTGATACCAATCTTACTGAGAAATTAAATGTAATTAAAAACAAGTATACAACAACAAAAAATTTACTAATTGTAAATCATTTCGATTTTCAAACCTATCTAATTGATAACTACTATAAAGAAAGCATATAATTACATATCTTAAATGCCAAATCAAATGATATTCTTTTTCTAGCAATTGTATTGCTTTCACGATAATTTGTTAAAAATAATGAATTATATTTTACTCTTTGTTCATTTATAAATTTGTTCATTTTTTTTACTAGCAATGTTTGATCAGATAAGGATATTTTTTTATTTATAACTAAGGTTGCATAACTTCTTGCAGATAATTTTTCAGTATTATCTATGAACCGGTCTTCATTACTTACAATTTTAAAACCTAATTGACTAGCAATGCTATCATCAATACATTTTAATAAAATGTTTGTAATATTGTCTTTGTTTTTGGTTAATTTAGTTGCTCTTTCGATTTTGTATTGAGTATTATTAGGAAGATTATATATTTCACCTCCTATTGTATAATTATTTTCCGGGGTCAATGAAATATTTAATACCTGTTTCGAAGGATATATATATGTTTTAATTGTATTATGAATATCATTTTTTTTTATAAAATAAATACTACATACAGCATAGCTAGTATCATCGAATACTTGTTCTTCGAAGATATTAAGTATGTTTATTGTAAATTTTTCTATAAATAATTTCCGAAGTTTAATATCAGCCTTCCGTATAGAAGATATGAAATTGAGGGGAACTATAATGATTCCGCCACAACAATTGCTATGAATTAAATTTGTGATAAAACATTTGTATAAATCATTACAATCATATTGATCATATAATTCTTTATTTTTATTTTTGTTTCTTGCCAGATATGGAGGGTTAGTTAGTACAAATTTATTGTCATAACAAGGAGGATCATTTAATGTATCGCGTTTTATAGTCGCTTCATACTTGGGATCAATATCATATAATTCGATTGTGTAATCTTTTTTATTATGAATAAATTTTAATAAATCTCCATTGCCTGCAAAAGGTTCTATGATATTAGTAATATTATCTGGTATTTCCATATTTTGAAGAATATAGTCATAGTTTGTTGTGTAAAACTGACCTAATTGATTTTTATGCATGATTATATTCTTTTTACTATCTATTTCTTCCGAAATCAATTTTTTTTCTTTGTTCATCATAATAGTATATAATAAAAAACATCTATATAATTTTTATTATATTCAAATTTAAATGGTTAAGGATGAGAAGTTAAAGATGAGGAGGTATTTTCCTTTATACATGAATAATGTCCAATAATATCATCAAATCTCCTCCAATCGACCTCCTCTTGATACTCTTCAAATTCATCTTCGTCTACCTTTAATTTGTCTAGTAAAATTTGAAAAGCATCATATACAATCATTTCTTCCTCTTCCCTTGTGAATTGATCGTCTATATCTTCTGTTTTTTGGAGTCGGTCCCATTCTTTTACTAGAAACTTATTTAAATTTTCATACCAAGTTTTATTTTTTATAATGGTAGGTTCATATTTGAGCCAGAAAATTTCATTAATAATTTTCGTGGCAACTTCATAACACATTTTATCTGTAAAACCCATATTATTATATTATATAGAATATATTTAAATTAGTTTTTTACTTTTTCTACTTTTTCTACTTTTTCCACCCTTATTACGTCTATATGGATTGTTATTATTTGGTTTAGATATTGAAATAGGTTCACAATTTTTGATATGGGTTTTATCACATTCATTCTTATCATAAACAAAATATTTAATATTAGATTTACCTATTGGTTTTATAATTATTTTTGTGTCAGGATTCATAGAAAATCCTAATTCTCTTAATAATATTTTGTTATTTTCAATAGTAGGAATTACTATTCCCTTTGTTTTAGCCTCTGTCATCCAATTTTTATTATAATCAATTCCTCTTCCTCGTTTTGAACGAGTTTTTCTAAATTTATTTGAATTTCTTTTTTTGCGTGTCGTCATTACTATATACACATAAAAAAAATAACCAATCCATAATTTTATACATCATAAGTTAAATAGAATTCTTCTTCTATATTATTCATATATTCTTGAATTTTTTTATCGTTAGGAATAGCCAGCTCATAAATAGGTCCTGCATCTAATGCCTTATATAAAACCAACATTTTTGCATTAATATCGAACATAATTTCAGCATCATAATGTTCTGATTTTAAATAATTATCAATTGTTAACATTATTAAATTGGTTGCTTTTTGAGAATCAATTTGTATATAATTGATGCCGTAAGATGTATATAGAATATACATTCCTGTATTTCCTTTTATATCATTATTAATTGTCAAATTTGCTTTTTGGGGAATTGTGGCATTTAATATATCTGTTAATTCATTAAAACCAACTATATTACCTATCGCTTCAATAATATTGTACCAATCCAAATGATAATTCCATATTTCATTCCAAACATCATATGAAATATGTTCATATATTTTATGATGTAATTCTATAGGTAATTGTGAAAATTTATTTAGAGAATCTGGTAAATCTTTAAATTTTTTTATTTCTGTCATTATAATTACTATTCGTTATTTATATTTAAACGAATCAATTTTATTTTGATTCTTATTTTGGTGCTCTTTTTTTGGTTCTTTTTTATAAGTAAAAAATTGATTTAATTATAATCTATATGAATTATGATATAAAATATAATATAATGACTTGGGTTTGGTCGAAAGAAAAAAATCGCATGCTTTCATCACTAGAAAGACCATCTGGTCTAGAAGATTCACTAAACTATGAACCAGAATATGAACCGGAATATGAAACTGAATATAGATCTGAATCTAGTTCAAATAATGATCCTACTAAAAAAAAAAACTTTTTAAAAAAATATTTTGGATGTAATTTCTTTTGAAAAAAGTAATTAAAAATAAATAATACTATAAGTATATTGAAAATGAATAAAAAAATTTGTGAGAAAAGTTTATTTAATATACTTTTTTATCGTAAACATAAAGCATTTTTTAAAGGAAATGAAAAATCTTATATGAATATGTATATTAATAATTCATATTATGATAAATCTTTGTATAATTGGATTGATAAACAATCCACTGAAATTGATTCCATAGGATTTAAAAATTGGATGAACAATACAGATGGACCACTAGGACCTTCTAATATTTTATATAAAACCCATTATCCATATTATTACACAATACATACACCCACGATACCTTATTAAATCAACTTAATATCAAACTTGAAGATTGTATTTATCAACTAAATATTTTTCATATTGAGTATTTAATTTATGAACACATAAATTGGGTATTAATGTATATTCGCCAAAATACATTACTCCATCAATTTCATAAAAATCGATTCTAACAAAATTTATTTTTGTTTTTTCGTAAAATCGTTTGCAAAGATCCTTCATTTTTTCATAATTTTTGGGTAGAGGATAGGGAGGATTTTTATATTGTTGCTTTTTTCCTGCGCTATAAAGTTTTTTCGATTCTTTTCCATTATCATCATAAGTATTATAATATACAATATGACCATTTTCTCCATCTTTTGATCCTTTTTCCACACCTTTTACATCAGCATATCTATTTCCCATAATTAATAAAAATATGAAATTTCCATTTACCATATAAAATTTGTAGTCCATTAAATCATTTCCCATATATTCTTCTATAAAAAATTTTTGTTTTCTTATTTTACTTACTATGTAATATGTTTTACTATCTTTTGGATGATTATATTTATCTTTTATGTCTTTTTGTATCACTTTACATTTATTAACAATATCTTTTATTGGTATTTGTGTATCTACTATAATATTGGTACCTGTTCCTGTACTATATTTTAGTACATATTTTTCAGGAAGTTGTTCTTTTATTTGATATAAATAATCAGGATCTTCAAAAATAAATAAATTTTTTGCATATTTCATATCAGGGAAATTTTTTTGATTAAATTCTTTAACATATAATTTTTCATTTAATAACAATCGGAATGTATAATTGGGATTTTCTACATTATGATCTTTTCTACATATTTGCGTTAATATGGAATTTTGATTATAAATTCTACTATCATCATTTAATTTATTAGATAAATAGTATATTATGAAAAGCAAAATAATGATAATAATGACTAAAATAAGATTTATGGGTAATAATTTCATGTATATATTATGAAATTATTATATATTGATAAATTTTTTAAAATATTCGTTTGATTGTTTCGATATTTTATTGCGACATGATGCTGGTGTAAGTGTATATTCTGAAAAATATATTTCTCCATTTATTTCATAAAAATCCATTCTGATCAAAGGAAGTTTTGTAATTTCATAAATACGATAACAATATGATTTCATTTTATCAAAATTATCAGGTAATTTTAATTCATCTGTTTCTCCTGGTAAATGAAATAAATTTGGAATGCGTTTTCCGTCTTCGTTATAGAAAACGCATTTATCCGGCTTCCATGCATTTTTTACCAAAAGGTAAGAAATTTTTCCATGTATTATTTCAAATTTATAATCTATTAGATTATCTCCTATATATTCTTCAATGAATATTTGAGGTTTATATTGTTGATGTTGTGGTTCATAATGATATGTATTTACTTCTTCGGCAAGTTCAGGAATTCTTGTGTATAAAAGATAATTACATGTATCAGTTAGTTCTTTTAAGTTATTGTGTTCTATAATATGATGATTGAATGATCCTATCGTACATTTAATGATATATTTTTGAGGAAGCGAAGAATAAATTTCTTTGAAATCAGGTTTTGTTGCATATTCATACTGATAATCATGTGTGTTTTTTAAATCAAATACATATAATGTTTTGGAGCATTTTAATTCTGGAAAATGTTTTTTGTTGTATTCTTTGATCCTAATTTTATTGGCTAATAAACCTTTTAATTCTTTGTTATGTTTTTTTTGTTCATTACAAAAACGAGAAACAACATCGTTTTTGATAAAAATTCCACTTTCATATTCCAACTTATAAATTAAGTATCCTAAAATGAGAACTAATATAATAAGATTGAATAATAATATAGAATCAGTATTTGATAATTTCATATAAATAATCTATATATTATTATTATTTTTATTAATTTTATTCTTGATATGTCTTTCTACTTGTTTTGATATTGGGAATTCACAATCAGCAGGATAAATAGTATATTCTCCAAAATACAATTCCCCTTCTATTTCATAAAAATCTACACGAAACAATTCTATTTTGGTAATATCGTAAAATTGATAGCATATTTCCTTCATTTTATCAAAGTTTTTTGGTAAAGGATAAGGCTTCTCTTTAATTATAAACTTTCTACTTAAATAACTATCTGGTAATAATTGTCCATTTTCATCATATTGGGTATAATAGATATCATGTCCGCTTTTTAATGCTTTTTCTGATCCTTTTTCAATCCCTGAAATATCACCAAATCGATTTCCCATGATTTGAACAGCAACTATTTTTCCGTAAATCATCAAGAATTTATAATCTATTAATTCTTTACCTAAATATTCTTCTACAAAAAACTTGGGTTTTAATGCAGAAACAATACTAGGATCATCTAAATCAGGATCAGGTCTCTTGATTAATTCTGTACATTCGTTTACAATATCTTTTATGGGTGTATTTTCCTCCTTGACCAAATTCATAGCCCATCCAGAACTATATTTAACTACATATTTATCAGGAAGTTGATATTGAATCTGATATAAATAATCCGGTTTTTCGAATATATGTAAGGTTTTTGCATATTTCATATCAGGGAAATATTTATCATTGAAATCTTTCACATGTAATTTGTTGTTTAGTTTTTTGTAGAATAAATAATTAGGATTGCTTTTATCATTCACATATTTACATGTATTTATTAGAATATTATTTCTGACAAAAATCCCACTTTCATATTCCAACTTATAAATTAAGTATCCTAAAATGATAAGTAATACAATAATATTGAATAATAAAATAGTATCGGTTATTGTTAATTTCATATATAAAAATAGAATATTAAATTTTTATATTAAATATTTTATTATCGTTTTGTACTATTAATATATTTTTTAATTATTTACTACTATATAGGTATTTAAACTGATTGCTACACATAACCACAACATATATGGTATTAGTAAATAACCTGCGATTTTATTTATTGCTTTAAATTTTTTATATGTATAATAGGTGAATAATAATATTAAGAATAATAATACTAATGCTGGTACAAGTAATTTCCATTTAAAAAATAATGTTGTCCATATTAAATTCATTGCCAATTGTATAAAAAAATAGGTCATTGGGAGACAATATGGATAACATTTTTTATCCATAAATATTATTAATAACGAGATTGTCATCAAAGTATATAAAATTGACCATACTATTCCAAATACATAATCAGGAGGTGTCCAAGGTGCTCTATTTAATTCTTTATACCAATTATTCATATATAAAAATAGAATATTAAATTTTTATATTAAATATTTTATTATCGTTTTACTTAATTTTGAAATTAATCAGAAGAATTGCCTGTAACAGGAATATTGGTTTCCTTATCGACAAAAGGAGTCGCCATTTTTGTTTCAGTCAAATTATAATTAAAGGTAATTTCCTCCCCTTCTTGCATATATTTATTGGCAACAACACAACCTTTTTCAATTCTAGTAGAAGGGGTAAATGAATGATTAATATAAATTCCAAATTCGTCGTCAATATGTTTATCGGTATCCACTTCGATTGTTGTACGAGAAGGTTTGTCATACTCTTCTCCTTTTAATACACGAATAATATCATTATTATTATAGGCTTTCGAAACAACTAGTTTGTAAGTATCGTCTTCATTGGTAATGATTTCCATTATCTATATTCTTATATAAAATATATTTTTAAATCATATAAAAATATATTTATTAAAAACAGGTAAAAATATGATAAAAACATCCCTCTTTCTTTTTTATTATATCATCATCTTGATCGGCTTCTTTTTTTATTTTAATTTTAAATACACATTTTTCATCTAATTCATTTTTATTACTTGGAACAATAAAAGACTCTGGACTTCTACTTCTTCTTTCTTTTATTTCGTTCATATTCATATAAATTAATAAATATAATATTTATATTAAATTGTATACTTTAAAATGGAAATATAAATATATACATACAATCAAGTATAACAAATTATAAAGAATTAATATATTTTTATCAGTATTACTAAAATATAATGTAAAGAGAATAGCAAGTAATGTTAATGATATACCAAGTAATCCATGTTTGGAAAGATGAATCATATCATCTTTCCCATTTCTTGCTGCTATTCTTAAAATGTAGAAATATATTGTTGGTATACCCCATAAGAACGCCATAATTTTTATATATTTCTTATCGCCTATATATAAATTACTAAAATAAGAGAAACTTCCTAAGATTAATGCCCCAAACAATGCATCTAATAATATATAATTCATTAATATAATATTAGATAATTAATTCATGTATTTAAGTTGACAATTTACACATCTATTAGGACATGTTTTTTCATATTTGTTATAAAATATTAAATCTTGACAGCAATCACATCTTACAGTAGTAACAGAAATATTTATATTATTATCAACTGTATCTGCATCACTATCTAAAGTATCATCATCGCTATCTATGGTTAATTTGTCTAATGATTCATAGATGTCATTATTTATTTCCATAGCTCTTTCTGTTCCTTCATCGATAACATTTTCTGTAAATTCTTCAACAACCTCTTTTATTATATCTTTATTTTCAACATCTTCATTAATTTCAATAGAAATTTGTTCTGGATCTGTAGGTGTATCTTTTTCAGGATAAGATGTGAATTCTAATGAAGGAAAATCAAGATCATTTTCTAAATTTCTAGAATCAACTAAATTTTCTAATGTTTCATTAACGAAATTCCCTACATTTTCTTCTACAAATTCTTCTAATTTTTCTTCAATGATATCTTCGGCATTTTCTTTTACTTCATCAATGATATCTTCTACAAGTTCCTCTACATCATCTTTTATATCTTCAACAATTTCCTCTACATCGTCTTTTATGTTTTCTACAAGTTCCTCTACATCGTCTTTAATGTCTTCTACTATTTGTTCTGTTTTTTTAGTTTTAAAGCAATTAAACCAACTACTCATTTCTAAAATATATGTATAAGATAAAAAGTAAAAATAAAATCATGCTATAATTTTATACATATACATCAGGTCGATAAAATGGTAATAACATTTTGATTCTTTGTTTTTTTATTTCTATTTTTTCTTCTGGTGTTATTTTTTCTTTCTTGAAACATGAATAAAAATAGTTATAAAACCAATTCATATTGTTAAATATTATAAATATTAAAATTATTCACAAATAAATATACATGGATGAATGATTATTTATGATTTTTTTTTGCACTTTTTTAGTAAATTGATTTGGATTTACATATTTTTCTATTTGTAAATTTATAAACTTGCTATTTTAAAAAGCAATCATGAGAATCAAAGTAGCTGACCATATTCAAGTATGCCCTGGATATTATAACATCGATAATATTTATAATATGCAGTATAAAACAGAAGCCAATATTGATGATGAGCTTGAGGAGGAACGATATTATGATTCTAATAGATCCAGATCCAGATCTAGAATTAGAAATAATCAGATTGATGATGAAATACCTGAATGGATTTATAATTCACCTAGTTATATGGGACGAACAACAGAGCAAATAAATTCTGATTCTGAATCTGAATCTTATTCTTATTCTGACTCTGATTCTGATAATGAATCTTTAACCGAAAGTGTGTTTATGAGCGAATGTGATAGGAACAATTATTGTTTTCGATGTTCCGCGGTTATGACTGGATCTCATTCTGAATTATGTTCTTGTATCGAGAACAATATGATTCCTATGAATCATATTTGTGGAGAGTGTGATTCATTATATAATGAGTATGAACCATGTGATTGTAGTATGGATGAAATGTTTCATAATATGATGGAGGAAGATATGGTAAATATTAAAAATAATTCGGCGATAATTATTCAAAAAATGTGGCGTAAATACAAATCTTCAATGTAATTATAATAAATAAATAATAAAATACTTTTTTTTGCACTTTTTTCGAAAAAAAATTTTTTTTTCTGCACAATTAAAAAAAATTGATTTACATTGAAAATAGTAATGAAAAATAACAACAAAAACAATAACAAGTTTTCAAAACAATATTCAAAATGTCTACCAGTACTACTACCACCAAGAAGCTTCGTATTCTTACTCCTGAACAAGCCGCAATCAAGGCTGAGAAGGCTCAAGCCAAGGCTGCTGCCAAGGCTGAGAAGGACCAAGCCAAGGCTGCTGCCAAGGTTGAGAAGGCTCAAGCCAAGGCTGAGAAGGCTCAAGCCAAGGCTGATGCAAAGGCTGAGAAGGATGCTAAGAAACTTCTTGAATCTACACCTGAATTCAAAGAAAAGAAGAAACGCGAGAAGAATGAACGCCTTATCAAAATTCGTGCCGAAAAACAAACACAAAAGGAGCAAGCCAAGGCTCAAGCCAAGATTGACAAGGAAGCTGCCAAGGCTCAAGCCAAGATTGACAAGGAAGCCGCCAAGGCCCAAGCCAAGACTGAGAAGGAAGCCGCCAAGGCTCAAGCCAAGACTGAGAAGGAAGCCGCCAAGGCTCAAGTCAAGATTGAGAAGGAAGCTGTCAAGGCTCAAGTCATCGTGAAGAAAGTTTTCACCAAAGCAGCCAAGGCTGCTGCCAAGGTTGGTGCCAAGAAACAAACCAAAGTCGAGAAGGTACAAGCCAAGGCTCAAGCCAAGGCTGATAAGAAAGCCGCTAACCTCGTTATTCGTGAGCAAAAGAAAGCTCAAAAGAAGATTGAAACTGACGCCAAGAAGGAAGAGAAAAAGCGCGAAAAAGAAGCTTTCAAAGTTCAGAAGAGCGACCAAAAGAATAACAATGCCAAACAAGGTCTAGAGATCTTGGAGGCCCTTGGAGCTATTGCTTCATTTTAAGTTAATAAATAGATAGAATTTTATACCTGTAAAAAAGATAAATATATACTTTTTTTTATACTATTGTGTTAATATATACATGTATCAAACCAAAAAAAAGAAACAATATTCAAATAAAACGAGAAAAAACAAGGACGTTTCTATAATCAAAAAAATCAATAGTAATTTTGAATCACAGCTTAACTATCCATTAATAAAATCTATCAGTAATGAATTCAAACAAAGAATGGTTCATGAACATACAAGTATTCCGTCTCTCTATAAAAAATACCAATACTATTACAAAATAAATAAGGGAGACAATTATCAAAAATATTATGTAATTGATAATGAAAAACACACATGTATTTTAGATTTAGAAAGTATCGGAAAATCCAAATCTTTTTTCTCGGTTTCAGGGGTTTCCTTTTCAAATGATGAAACATTCATGGTTTTTTCCGTTGATACCATTGGAAATAGATTTCATAGCATTTACAAGAAGGATTTTTTCAGCGATACAATAGTAAAAATAATATCCGATGTAGATGGAGATGTGAAAATAAGCCCAGATTGCAGATTCATTTACTATTTGAAAATGAATCAATCGATGCGAAGCCATAAACTATTTTCTTATGATCTTCAAACCAAAAAACACGAGTGTTTATTCACCGAAAATGATGATTCGTTCTCATTAGGATTGGAACAATCTACCGATAGAAATTATATAAATTTACATTGTGTATCTTGGGAATCCACTCATGTCTACGTATTGTTAAATAATCAATGTAAATTAGTATACAAAAAGGAAAAGGACCTCTTTTATAATCTAATTCCCTATTTGAATACATGGTATATTACCTATATCAAAAACGGCATTTCAAAGATTATATATACAGAGGACAATTTCAAAACATATCATACCTTATTACCCAATAAACCAAATGTGGAATACGAAGAGTGTGTTATTAAAGGACATTATTTATGTTGTATTTATAAAAAAAACGGATATTCTCATTTAGTATCAGTCAATCTAATTACCAAGAAAGAAAAATATTTTGAATTCAAAACCCCTATGTCTTCTTTTTCATTCCCTGGAATGTCCAATCTAGATATTTGTAATCCAAAAATAATTATCAATGTTTATAGTTATCTTCAACCTAATAAAACAATAGAATTAAATTGTGTCACCAATGACATTAAAACGATTCATACAGAAAAGATAAATCATTATCAATCAAATAAATATGGAGAGAAGTTGATTAAAGTGAATGATAAATTATGTATTACTATGTTGTATAGAAAGGATAAATATAAGAAAAATATGAAGTGTTTATTGTATGGTTATGGTGCTTATGGAACCAACATTGATCCAGAATTTGATTCTAATATAATTAGTTTATTAGATAGAGGCTTTATTTATTGTATCGCTCATGTAAGAGGTGGTGGATTCCATGGTAATAATTGGTATAAAGAAGGAAAATTATTGAAGAAAATGAATACTTTCAAGGATTTTATTGAATGTGCACGTTATCTTATTCGCAATAAATATACCGAATCTAAGAAATTGGCTATATGGGGTAGAAGTGCAGGCGGACTCTTGATTGGAGCGACTTTAAATATGGCGCCTGAATTGTTTCAATTTGCAGTACTAGGTGTTCCTTTTGTAGATGTAATTAATACCATGAAGGATAAATCAAAGCCTTTGACTTTGGAAGAATATAAAGAATGGGGTAATCCATACAATAAAAATTATGAATCTTATATTAAAAAATATGATCCAATTCTCAATATAGATTTGAAGGCAAAATATCCCAATGTATATATATATTCAAATCTAGAAGATACATTAGTGGAATACAAAGAACCTTTTCATTATTATATGAAAATGAAAGAAGCTGATGTATTTAAAAATAAAGAGAGAAATTTGTATATGAATATCAATTTAAAATACGGACATACTCAATCGAGTAAAAGATATGAGAATTTGAATGAACAAGCCATTATATATTCTATGATTGTGAAACAAATCAAATAAAATCAATTTGTAATAGGTATAACTTATGAAGTATAATTTAT
>Ga0206125_10002315_pt1 | contig 20385 bp, 22 predicted proteins | sample Helgoland_Spring_4_FD_148598 | JGI IMG/M metagenome (GOLD analysis project Ga0206125, IMG submission 148598) | Pelagic subsurface seawater microbial communities from Kabeltonne, Helgoland, North Sea - Helgoland_Spring_Bloom_20160331_1 | ecosystem: Environmental > Aquatic > Marine > Epipelagic ... | reverse complement strand
TCCCCTGAGACCCCAAAAAGACCAAGGGTCGAATATAAGCCTCCTGCAGATTATTCACCCTAACCACCTCGCGATGGGCTGCGTTTACTTCGTCTTGGGTAAATGGCACTTCAAGATGCAAAATTTTCGCTGAGTTAAACAAGCGTTTTGTATGGTCAGCTAATCGATAAATACAGGTGCCAGACGTATCGTTGTGATAAGCGCGGACACCCTCAAATACTGACAAGCCGTAGTGTAAGGAGTGAGTGAGGAAGTGCGTTTTCGCATCTCGCCAATCAATCAATTCTCCATCCATCCAAATAAAACCATCGCGATCTGCGAACGACATCAAAGATTACCTCTTATTAATAAACCACGCTCGGGCTGTATGTTCTCACTGATTGCAAAGTATAGCATTGAACTAATCTGACATAACTGCATATTGCCGAACAATCCTGCTCTATTACAGAAGATTTATTGTTTTAAATTGTGGGTCTCGGTATATATTGAAAATTACTTAAAAAAGCCTACAACTTTGCACCAACAATAAACGCTATAAAAATATTATACAGCTGATTATCAGCCCTATATTTAGCTCTTTCTTGTCAGAGAGCACTATTTTAACTGCCCTTATTGAGCGTGGTTGCTTATAATTAAGCTATGGATCAAACAGCATATGTAGACTTCTTTAGACAGACGTCACCCTATATTCACTCCCATCGCGGAAAAACATTTGTCATCGCGCTTTCCGGCGATGCCGTTCTAGAACAAAATTTTCACAACATAATTCACGACATCGCACTGTTACAAAGTATTGGTATCCGAATTGTCGTCGTTCACGGCGCAAAGCCACAGATAGACGCTCGCCTTTTACAAGCAAATATCGAATCATTGTTTGAGCGTAATGTGCGGATAACTGATGCGTCAGCAATGCATGTGATTAAAGAAGCTGTAGGCAGTACCCGCTTTGCAATAGAAGCGGAATTTAGCACCGGTTTGCCAAACTCGCCCATGCACGGATCACAGATTCGCGTGGTTGGTGGAAACGTTATCATGGCCAAACCTCTGGGTGTTCAAGATGGCGTAGACTTCCAACTGACCGGACAGGTTCGTCGTGTCAATGCAGTTACTATAGATCAGCATTTATCCCTTGACTGTGTCGTGCTGTTATCACCTATTGGCTTTTCACCCACCGGTGAAACCTTCAATTTAAGCTATCAGGATGTTGCCACCAACGTGGCCATTTCTCTGAATGCAGAAAAATTAATTTATATCAGCAAGAACAGTGGCATTAGTGATGGCAATAGTTTATTGCGCAGCCTTTCCCTGCCGCAGGTCGCTGAATTACAGGAAACGACCAAGAATCTTGAACATGCCGAGTTGCTGAGTGCTGCAAGTCACGCCTGCGAAGGTGGTGTAGAGCGTGTCCATCTCGTTGGCTACCAACAGGACGGTACTCTATTGACTGAGCTATTTACCCGTGACGGTAGTGGCACATTGATTACAAACCAGTGTATTGAAGTCATTCGCTCCGCCTCAATTGATGACGTCGGCGGTATATTAAAGTTAATCACGCCACTGGAAGAAAAAGCCATCCTAGTCAAACGTTCACGCGAACTATTAGAAAATGAAATATCTCAATTCATCGTGGTTGTTCATCCCGAGGGGCTTATTATTGGCTGTGCTGCTCTTTATCCAACTACAGATGAACGGGTAGGCGAATTAGCCTGCGTGGCAATCCATGAAGAATTTCATAGTCAGGGAATTGGTGCCCGCTTGCTCAACCAAATTGAGCTGAACGCAGCGTCGGCAGGAATAGAAAGCCTACTGGTGATGACAACGAAAACCGCCCATTGGTTTATCGAAAGAGGATTCTCCGAGGCCAACATTCACGATCTACCCGATAATAAACAGTCGATGTACAATTATCAGCGTAACGCACGAATATTTCGCAAACCAATTTAAACATAATGGCTGTTTCTGTTATGCTCCGCGATTGATCAGTCCGGTCATCTAACAGCAAGAGACGAATAAATGCCCAAGTATCGCTCCCACACCACAACACAAGGTCGAAACATGGCAGGTGCCCGCGCCCTATGGCGGGCGACTGGTATGAAAGATGACGACTTTAACAAGCCGATGATTGCTATTGCTAATTCCTATACGCAGTTCGTTCCCGGGCACGTGCACCTCAAAGATATGGGTGATCTCGTGGCGGGAGAAATAGCCAAAGCCGGTGGCATTGCTCGAGAATTTAACACCATTGCAGTAGATGATGGCATCGCCATGGGTCATGACGGCATGCTCTATTCACTGCCGTCTCGTGACGTTATCGCCGATTCAGTAGAATATATGGCCAATGCACATTGTGCAGACGCCCTTGTGTGTATCTCCAACTGTGACAAAATCACACCGGGAATGTTAATGGCGGCTATGCGCCTTAATATACCCGCAATTTTTGTTTCGGGCGGCCCCATGGAAGCCGGAAAGACCAAACTGTCAGAGCATAATTTGGACCTTGTAGACGCCATGGTTATCGCCGTTGACGACAGCGCCAGTGATGAAAAAGTCGCAGAATACGAGCGTTCAGCCTGTCCCACCTGTGGATCATGCTCCGGCATGTTCACGGCTAACTCGATGAACTGTCTCACCGAAGCACTAGGATTGTCGTTGCCTGGCAATGGTACTGTTCTGGCCACCCATTCCGACAGACGAGAGCTGTTTCTTGAGGCGGGTCGCACCATTGTTGATATGGCCAGACGCCACTATGAACAGGACGACTATTCGGTGCTGCCGAGATCTATTGCTAACTTTCGCGCCTTCGAAAATGCCATGACGCTGGATATTTGCATGGGCGGCTCTACTAATACAATTCTGCACCTGCTTGCCGCTGTTCAAGAGGGCGGTATCGATTTTGATTTATCTAACATTGATCAATTGTCTCGCGCAGTCCCCCAGTTATGTAAAGTCGCCCCCAACACGCCCGAATATCACATTGAGGACGTGCATCGCGCTGGTGGTATTATGGGGATTCTAGCTGAGCTTCATCGTGCTGGGCTGATCCACGGAGATCTACCTACCGTCCACTCCGCTTCCTTGGAGGAAGCATTGAATAAATGGGATATCGTCGGTCGTCCGAGTGAGTCAGTTAAAACATTTTATAAAGCGGGCCCTGCCGGTATCCCAACTCAGACAGCTTTTAGCCAAAGCACTCGATGGTCGTCACTGGACGCAGATCGCGCCAATGGATGTATTCGCAATATCGAGAATGCCTTTAGCCTAGAGGGCGGACTTGCTATTCTCACTGGCAATTTAGCGCCTGATGGTTGTGTGGTAAAAACGTCTGGTGTCGATGAATCTATCCACGTGTTCGAAGGCCCGGCCTTTATCACCGAGAGCCAAGACGCTGCCGTAGAGGCCATCTTGAACGACAAGGTGATTGCTGGAGATGTTGTGATTGTGCGCTATGAAGGACCCCGCGGTGGTCCAGGAATGCAGGAAATGTTATATCCTACTAGCTATATCAAGTCTAAGAATTTGGGTAGTGCCTGTGCACTCATCACCGATGGACGTTTTTCCGGGGGGACATCAGGCCTCTCTATCGGCCACGTCTCTCCAGAAGCCGCGGCCGGTGGTAACATAGGCTTGGTTAAAAATGGTGACCAAATACGGATTGACATCCCCAATAGAAGCATTGATGTGCTGATCTCTGATGATGAATTGGCACGACGCCGAAAAGAGCAAGATAATATCGGTTGGAAGCCCATTGATCCTCGCCCGAGGAAAGTAACAGCCGCACTAAAAGCCTATGCCAAGCTAGCAACCAGCGCTGACAAAGGAGCAGTCAGAGACCTTTCTCAACTAGATTGATATCCGCCTGAATTTGATAACATTAAGATTACTATAAAAAAGCCCGGCTTAGCCGGGCTTTTTTAATAAGAATTATCTTAACAGTCTCAGCGTAAACTAACTACGCTTTACTGCAACTAGGGACAGTGGCGCCCACATCACGCAATCTCTGTAATCGATCGCCTTCGTAGTTGGCAAACTTTATCCACTGACGGGGAAACCTTTTTTCTCGCTTGGTTTTGGCCGCTTTCACAGATCTATTGAAAGCTTTTACAGCATCTTTATAACAGTGCAAATTGATCAAAGCACTGCCCATTTTGCTGTAGTTTGCAGCTGGGTTTTTAATACCGCCTTTATTCGCCGCTTTAACCGACGCTTTGTAAGCCTTTTTATCCTGCCCCAGATCTAAATAAATCGAAGCAATACGGTATTGGATTTCACCCGAGTCTGCCAACTTGGATGCACTCTCAAATGCCTTCAGGGCTTCAGGAAGATGCTTGGCTTGCAACCAAGCAGTACCAAGGAGATCTAAATATTTCGCATTCTTATCAACAACGTTATCACGCATGCCCTTGTCAATAATATTCGCCGCCCGGTAAGGAACATCTGCACCAAGATACATGTACGCCATACTCATGACTTCACTTTCAGTGGTGAGCTCGTCGTTGAGATACACTATTTCATAAGAGACCAGTTGATTCATATCCTGCTCCTGAGAACCATACATACCACCAAGGTTCTTCCAGTACATCCATTTGGGATAATGAGTCACCAATTTCTTAAGAATTGACGTCACTTTCTTAAGATCATCTTTTTCATAATAAATAACCCGTTGCAAAGCCCACATACGCTCTTTGGGGATAAGTCCTTTGGCTTCCATATCCGCAATACCTAACTCAATCATTCGCAATGCGTCCTCTTTTCGATCGAGTTGGTAGTAAAGAGAACCCATAGTTAGTCGCTCATCAGGACTAATAACGAAGGCCTTCTCAGCCCAGATCTCATACTGCGCAATAGATAAAGCATACTGTTCCGTTGCACCATAGAACCGAGCCAGCGTCAACCGGGTGTCCAATTTAAACTCTGGAGGAGCGCCTTCGCTTTCAACAATTCGCTTGTAATAGCTAATAGCACCGGGAATATCATCCAATGAATATTTTACATAACCCAACATGTTCCAAACTTGGGTTTTCTCGTACTCAGAGGCGCAAACCTTCACTCTAGATTCGATATCTAATAACATATTTTGCGCTTCTTTGAAAAAAGCTGACACATCAACCCCTTCTTCAGCTTCTCCAGCAAGGGCAATGGGACCCTTTTCACCCTGCACCCTATCCAAGGCCTTGGCACAGGTTTTCCCCACAGATGCACGCTTACGAGTCTTGACGTCTTTGTATTTAGGTTCCTTCTTTTCCTGGGCGACAGAGGATACAGACAAAGCAGAGTCGGAATTTCCCATGGAAACCAGAACAGGTAGCACAAAGCACATGGTTAAAAGGCTAAAGAGTCTAAATTTATTCATCACCTGTAGCTCCTTATTTGGCCATTTGGAAAGTAAATTTATACAGCACACCCGGCACTTCTTGGCCAACGCCATCGATTACTCTTGGATTGTATTTAAGCTTATTCGCCGCTTTTACAGCTGCACGACCAAATCCCCAGCCTTCTGGGAACTCCTCGATCATCACCGGATCACGGACACCTCCAGTGGTGGTAATAATCACTTCCACCACGGCATAACCCTCTTTGCCACGAGTCTGTGCTCGTCGAGGATAAGTCGGTTGTGGCACATAAACCGGAATGTAATCTGAGTCTCTTGAGAAGGCACCCAAGGCGACGTTAAGATCTCCTCCAACTACTGGCGCCGCCATGCTCACCGCGTTCTCCGGTACCTCTACGTCTAATTGATCTTCGGGTAGCTCAGGTGGCGGTGACTCCGGTTCTTCGGGTTTAACCACCTCAGTTTTCTTCGCGTTCTCCTCAACGTCACGTTCAACGTGAAGAAAATCGGGAATTTTGAAAACCTCTCCTTCATCGAGTTCTTTTGATCCTGAATCTATCAGCTTGTACATCAACATCACTAACCCAAAGGTTATAACCAGTCCGAGTACACCTGAGATTCCTATTCTTATCGCTGCCATAGGGTTTACTCAATCTCTTTCGACAGAAACTGCTACCGGAGCAATACCGATATCGCGAGCGATATCGGCCACCTTGGCAACAGATTCAATGTTGGATTCATTATCGGCCTGGATAACCATGCCGCCCTTGGGATTTTCGTTGAACAAACGCGTTAGGTTAATTTTTAACGCTGTTGGCTCGACCCGCTTTTTGTCAATCCAGAACTCATTGATATCGGTAACAGCCACCAAAATTCCGACTTTCTTGTAGTCATCTTCAGTCTCTGTATCGAGCTTGTTCACTTCCGGCCCGGGAAGTTTAATAAAAGTCGCAGTAACAATGAAAAAGATCAACATGATGAAAACCACATCAAGCATTGGAGTCAAGTCTATCGTTTGCCCCTGTTGTTGCGGTTTGCCCGTTCTATTGCGCATAGTTTATTCTCTTTTTTCTACCTAAAAGATCAGGTGGATTAGCTCAATGATCTAGCATAAGGTGGTCTTCTAGAAGCTGCTTCTCTCGCTCTGCAATCCGTTCGATGTAGGTCATGCCAAACACCCCGGAAAGTGCAGCCACCATACCTGACATAGTTGGGATCGTAGCTTGTGAGACACCGCCAGCCATCGCTTTGGCGTCGCCGCCTCCGGTAAATGCCATGACGTCAAACACTGTTATCATACCAGTAACAGTGCCAAGAAGACCGAACAGTGGTGCCACAGCCACCAAGGTTTTGATCATCATCATATTGGTATCGATCTCAATGCTCACCTCAGAGATTAACTTTTCTCGAATCTGGTGAGCGCGCTTGGACTTGTGTTCCTCACGCGCACCCCAGCTCTCTAACGCATTGTTCACAACCACATTTACCGTTGAGCGAAGATACCACATACGTTCAAAAATGAGAGTCCACATAATGAACAGCAGAATAACGATAGCCCAAAGGACCATGCCACCTGAATCCATGAATTTTCCCATTTCTGCGATAGTATCTTCAAAAAACATCTTAGCGACCCTCTACTGAGCCGGCGACAATACCAGCACTCTGCTCTTCAAGAACATGAAGGATGCGCTGAGCCTTGCCATTGACCAAGGTGTGCATGAGTACGGTGGGAATTGCAACCACGAGACCAAGCACTGTTGTGATAAGAGCCTGGGAAATACCGCCAGCCATTGCCTTGGGATCACCAGCACCAAAGAGTGTGATCATCTGGAAGGTAATAATCATACCAGTGACCGTTCCCAGTAGACCCATCAGTGGTGCAACCATCGAGATCACTTTCAATAAATTTAGACCAGATTCAATACTAGGACGCTCTTTCAATACCGCCTCGTGAAGTTTCAACTCCAACGACTCCGCATCCAATCCAGGATTATCTGCCGCCACCTGAAGAACGCGACCTAATGGATTGCTCGTATCTGAAGTGCCACTCTCTAGCTGCGCTGACACTTTGCGAGACATACCTGACAGAACAATGAAGCGCCACAGAGCGAGTAGAATCGCGATCACGAATACACCTGTGATGACGTAACCAACGATCCCACCAAAGTGCCAACGCTCTACCAATGTCGGCGCATTGATCAAAGCGCGTAACAACCCGCCACCCAATGGACCACTAGGGTCAAGTCCAACTTTGGTAAATCCTGAAATCGCGTCCTGAAGTTCTGCGGCAGATCCCTGATGGCCCGACGGCTGTCGAACCAGCTCCGATACCAGACCAGTTTCTGGATTGTATTCCAGATACATTCCGTCTGAGACCAGGTTATAAGTTCCAACTCGAACCACTTCCTTAACAGTCTGCTCGCCGTTAATCAAAACCACGGCGCGGTCAAATTTCACTACACGTGAACTCTCAATCATTTCGCGCTGTTGTTCGTACCAAAGCTTCTCAATGTCTTCAATTGAAGGGAGCCTAGTATCGCTGCTCATCTTCTCAATCAGTTCACTCAAAAACATATCACGATCTGCTAGCTGGGCGCTAACGATGGACTGCTTTATGTTTTCACGAATATCACCAGCGGCACCAGTAAGGTGACCGAACAACTCTTTTAGCGAGCCCAGACGCTTATCGCGCTGCTCTCTCAGTTTGGCAATTTGAATATCGTTATCGCGAATAGTTTGTTCCAAGCGATCAGATCTGCGTTCTTCTGCAGTACGAGTATTTTCAGCGCGCTTGAGAGCGGTGGCCTGATTACGCTGATCACGCTTAAAGTCCGCCTCACGCTTCTTAGAATCAGCAGTCTCAGAAATCGCCGCCGACTCAATCATCTGTAACAACTCCTCAAGGGATTTCGCTTCTTGAGCAAGTGCTGGAACACTGAAGGATACAGCCACAACAAATGCGGCAAAATATTTAGCTATGGTTTTCATTGTGCTGCCTCCGGCGCTGTAATGGGCATTTGCATAACATCCTGAGGCGACAGCTTCTTCGCTATTCGGATGCCTTGATCAATGGGTCGGCGGTAATCCGAACTCAACGTTTGCCAAGACCCTGTGCTCTTGTCCCAGGCACCAGACTGTGACTTGTCTTTTGTTTGGTACATAAGCGCTACACGACCAATGCGGAGCATCACAACTTCCACTTCTGTGCCGTCGCCATTGATGTCCACCATGTCTGGATATGATTCGAGAGACAAGCTGTACTCTGACTCAATGTCATAAAGCTCTAAAATTTGTCTAAATTTCTCTGCAGCAGAAAATTTCGCACTGTCTAAGTTGCTTGTCAGATCGGCGACTGCCTCTGCACGCATCTCGCGCTTAAAGGGCATATCCAGAGCAACGAAGTCTTCGAGAGCTGCCAGCATATTCACCATAAGTGGAGAAATGCCTCTTTCGATGACAGTGGCATTTGCAATTGATTCTTTCAATTCCGCCATCATTTGTTCTTGACTAGCAATCTGCCGATCCAATTGAGAGTTGTATACCCTCAAAGATTCAATCTGCTTGTTAACCTGTTTAAATTCTTGCAAAAGCGTATCAGTCTGATCAGTAATTCGATCAACTCGGGTCTGCGATTGCTTTGCTGATTGGACCTTAGCGGCTCCAGTTTTTAGTATATCGTTGACCTCCGCGGATTGGACTGCAATGGCAGTCAACCCACTGACAAGAGCACTGATAATAACTAATGCTTTTAATGGTTGCTTGTTCATAGTTCCCTCAATTTGGGTCTACCGGTTTAATTTTCCGACAGCGGCTTCGTAGTGAGTCGCCTGCCGTGATTTAAGAATGAGCGAGTCAATAAATCCCACCCTCTATTTGTAGCAGGCTAAGAACAAAGAAGCAATTTGCCCATTGATGTCAAAGAAGGTTTAAGGCATAAAACCCTCGCTTTGTTACCTACAGTAACATTTTTCACGTCAGTGTGAACAATGCTGTCATGGGAAAACATAACTGCGGAAAAGAAAAGTTATCCACCCTTAAGATTCTTTGCGCTCAAGAACCACAAACCTGTAGTGATATCTCTCCGTGTTGTCAGGCAGCTTTTCGTAACTTTTATGCCACTGCTGGATGTCCACAGCAGGAAAATAAGCGTCCCCTTGCACATCCGCATCGACTTCAGTGAGGTAAAGTCTGTGCGCAGTATCTAAGGTCATCTTATAAATCTGCTCACCCCCAATGATCATAACCTCATCGACGTTAGTATCGTCACAGGCATTTTTGGCAGCGGTTATTGCCGCATCTAGATCATTGACCACCACAACACCTTCGGCTGTCCATTGTCGATCACGAGTTAACACAATATTCACTCTTCCAGGAAGCGGTCGACCAATGGATTCATGGGTTTTACGCCCCATGATCAAAGGTTTACCCATGGTGACGGACTTAAAATAGCGCAAATCATCTGGCAAGTGCCAAGGCAATTGGTTGTCCAAACCAATCACACCGTTTCGACTTACTGCAACAATCAGTGAAATAATCATAGGAATCTCAACTAAACAGCCACCGGCGCAGATATAGCACCGTGAGATCGGTAATTTTGCAGGTCGAAATCCGAATAAACAAAATTAAATAGGGAATTTACCTCTGGGTTGATCGATAAATGTGGCAGATCAAAAGATGAGCGCGACAACTGCTCTTCAACCTGGTCCATATGATTTAAATATAAATGAGCATCACCGAAGGTATGCACAAAATCTCCCAATGCCAAACCGGCAACCTGAGCAATCATCATGGTGAGTGCAGCATAGGATGCAATGTTGAAAGGCACTCCGAGAAACACATCGGCACTGCGCTGATAAAGCTGACAACTCAGACGTCCCTCAGCGACGTAAAACTGAAATAGGCTGTGGCATGGAGGTAACCCTGATTTCACCATCACTGGCAAATCTTGTGGATTCCATGCCGATACGATGAGTCGTCTTGAGTCAGGATTTTGTCGGATATCGTCCATCAACTGTGCGAGTTGATCAACACCGCCAAAATTTCGCCATTGCTTGCCATAGACGGGACCAAGATCACCGTATTCGTTAGCAAACTCCTGATCGGTTTTAACTCGCTCAACAAACTCTTTCATGCCAGCTCTCCACTGATCAGAGTACATTGGCAAAGCTTGATCCTGACCGCTCTGCCGCAACCAGTTTTGATAGGGCCAGTCGTTCCATATACCAACGCCGTTCTCCACCAAATAGCGTATGTTTGTGTCTCCGCGAATAAACCATAGCAACTCATGTAAAATCGATTTTAAATGCACTTTTTTCGTCGTCACCAGAGGGAATCCTTCTGATAGATCAAAGCGCATTTGATGACCAAATATACTCAGAGTGCCTGTGCCAGTTCGATCCTCTTTTTTAACCCCCTGATCGCGAATACGCCTCATAAGATCCAGATACTGCTGCATCAGTGGGACTCCATGGTTGACTTATTAACAAGTTTTTTCAAAGTTCCGCGCATGAACCAAAGTCCAAGTACAATCATTGGGATACACAGTGTTTGCCCTCGAGTCATCCAGTTGAATGATTCCAGGAACGCTGACTGACCGGCGAACTGCGCGTCAGGCTGGCGAACAAACTCGACTGAAAAACGAAAAATGCCATAAAAAATAAGGAACATGCCAGCCACAGAACCATACAGCCGCGGCTTTCGTGCATATAAATTGACAATAAAAAATAGCACTAAACCTTCCAACGCAGCCTCATACAATTGAGATGGATGCCTCGGAAGCTGCTCGGGATCAGAGGGAAACACCATTGCCCAGGGAACATCCGTAGGACGGCCATAGAGCTCCTGCCCAATAAAATTACCCATACGACCGAAGAATAATCCAGCGGGAACCAGAGGAGCAACAAAGTCAGCCAAACTCAAGAAGGGAATTTGATACTTCCTACTATAAATCAGGATGGCCAGGGTGACCCCAATAAGGCCCCCGTGGAAGGACATGCCGCCCTCCCAGATCCGAAGTAACATGGCTGGATCGGATAACCATTTGTCGGCGCTGTAAAAAAGCATATAGCCAAATCGACCACCCAAAATAACTCCAAAAGCCCCATAGACGATGAGATCCTCTATCTGAGCCTTTTTAATCGGCGACCAAGGTCTCTGACTGCTACTTAGCGCCAAACGCCAAGCAAAGGCAAAAGCCAGCACATACATGATGCCATACCAGTGAATCTTTAATGGGCCCAACGATAGTGCCACTGGGTCGATTTCGGGATAGGGCAGCATAGTCACTCTCACTTTGAAAATTTTAGTGTCGTGATAATAACGGTTTATCTGAGTCACTGCCAAGGATGATGACCCGTTCAGAAATAAAAAGTTATACTGCCGTCATGTGCCTACTCGCCTTCGCTTATCAAATGGAGTCAGACGCTCCCTTCGTCGTTACATCTAACCGCGATGAGTTTTATCTGCGCCCCACGCTGCCCATGCATTGGTGGCCAGACAAACCCATACTGGCTGGGCGTGATGAGCAGGCTGGCGGTACCTGGTTGGGGCTTTCGAAAACTGGACGATTTGCTGCAGTCACTAATTTTAGAGATCTGAAAAAGCAAAATACGTCCGCAACTGGATTGCTGTCTCGTGGCGATCTGGTTGTGGATTTTCTCAGCACCTCAACACCGGCGTCGAAATGGGCTGAACAGATGCAAACCAGCGGCCTTGAATATGGCCCTTTTAGCTTACTACTATTCGATGGGAAGCAGCTTATTTACTGTAACAATCAAGGTGATCCGCAACAAACGCTAGCGCCCGGGTTCTACGCATTGAGCAATCACCAACTAAATAGCCCTTGGCCAAAAGTACGCTATGCCCGAGATCAAATAACGCATCTGCTAAAAAACAACGAGCTAAATAGCGAAACTCTGCCCAGAGTGGTCAACTGCTTGTCACAAAATGCGGTTTATCCTGACAAATCGCTCCCCGAAACAGGGATCCCCATAGACTGGGAGCGACGTCTGTCATCGCCCTTTATCACTGCTGATGGATATGGAACGAGAGCCAGCACAGGTGTGATTTTTTCAAAATCTGGGGTAATAAACATTGCAGAACAAAGTTACCATGACGGAATAGAGAGCTGTTACTCGGTATTCCAGCACAAACTGTCAACCGATTAAGTGCAAATTCTTTTGTTGGCGGCGCTGCGGACTAACAGCACTGATGAGTTTCGACACACTGGTCTGCTTTAAGGATTGAGCCAAGAAATCCGCTATGTCCGACGCGCTGGACATCTTCAGCGCTTTCCTCGCCAGAAGTTGAGCTTCTTTGCGACTGATGTTCAGCAACATAGATTTGACTTTGAGTAGACTGCTAGCACTCATAGAAAAAGTCTCGTAGCCCATACCCAGAAGCAGCACAACACTCAACGGATCTCCGGCCATTTCCCCACAGATACTCAACTGACAATCAACACCGGAGGCTTGGTCACGAATCTGCTTCAGCGCCCTTAAAACACTGGGATGTAGCGTATGGTAAAGATCGGCAACCCGCGGGTTATTGCGATCCACCGCAAGTAAGTACTGCGTGAGGTCATTGGTGCCCACAGACAAAAAGTCTACTCGACGAGCAATTTCTGTGACCTGATAAACAGCGGCCGGAACCTCGATCATTGCGCCGATAAGAGGCCGCTGGATACAAAACTCCTCTTCTACCGTGAGTTCTAGGTAAACGCGGTCAATCAGCTCAAGCGCGCGCTCAAGCTCATGCATATTACTGATCATAGGTAACATGATGCGCAGATTGTTAGTCTCTGCGCTGGCTCGCAACATAGCCCTAATTTGAACCAAAAATATCTCTGGATGATCTAGCGAAATACGTATGCCGCGCCACCCTAAAAAGGGATTCTCCTCCTCTATGGGAAAATAGGGAAGATCTTTGTCACCACCAATATCAAGCGAGCGCATGGTCACAGGACGGGGATAGAACCCAGACAGTTGCTCTCGATAAATTTCAACCTGCTCATCTTCCGTGGGAAAACTGGAACGCATGAGAAACGGGATCTCCGTTCGAAACAATCCCACTGCCTCTGCGCCACTTTGAATAGACTGTGCAGTATCCTGACGCAGGCCGGTATTCACCCACAGAGCGAAGCGAACGCCATCGGCAGTATGACAGGGCAGATCTCGCAACTTTTCAAGATCCTTATTAAACTGTTTTTCCTCGCGTTGCCGCTGCAAGTAATGGCGCCTGACAGCGCGAGTGGCACGACTAACAATATCGCCAGTAGATCCGTCGACAATAAGCTCTTGACCCTCTAATTCACCCCAGGGCAGCGTAACTGCACCCATCACCGTGGGAATACCCAGCGCTCGACCAACAATGGCCATGTGCGAATTACTCGAACCTTTTAATGAAATGATTCCCACCAATCGATTCACCGGAATATCTGCGAGCGCCGTGGCAGATAATTCCTCTCCCACCAACACTATGCGCCGCGGAAGAACCCTCTGTTCCCGCTCCCTTGCCTGCAAGTAACCAAGCACGCGCTGACCTAAATCGCGCACGTCAGCGGCACGCTCTCTCAAATAAGCATCATCCATTTTGTGGAACGTCCGCACATGGCGTAAAATAACGTCGCTCCAAGCGCTAGAGGCAACCTGCCCTTGATCAATAGCATCGATAACCTCATCGACCAACACCTTGTCATCCAATAAGCGAATGTAAACTTCAAAAAGAGCGAACTCCTCCGCACTAAGCTTATCGGCCAAGCCAGCACCCAGGTCATGCATATCACGTTTTGCAGCATCCACCGCTTGATGAAAAAGTATTTTTTCGATATCGGGGTGCTCAGTAAAACGCTCGGGAACAGCACTCAGGTCAGCTTTTTTGTTAACTAGAACCGCTTCGCCAATACCAACACCGGGAGAACTGGGAATACCCACAAAAACGGCTTCCTTACTCCGGCCCCGCCCCGCTGATGCCAATTGTCGGAGTGCGCCAGTGGCCTCAGCATGAGCAATTGCTCCTGACAACTGCGCACAAACTGTCACCACAAACGCCTCTTCCTCGGAAGCAAATCGACGTCGATTCTCTTGCTGCAGCACCAATACACCCACAACCTTACGATGATGAATGATCGGGACGCCTAAAAATGAGTGAAATGGGGCTTCTCCCGTCTCTTCAAAATAACTAAAATTGGGATGTTGGTCGGCGTCCTCTAAATTTAGCGGCTCCTCTTTGGCTGCAACGAGTCCCACCAATCCCTGACGCATGGATAGCCGCACCTTGCCAATGGATTCTTTTCTCAAGCCCTCTGTGGCCATCAAAACATAGTGATGGTCAGATTGATCAAACAAATACACCGAGCACACACCCGCACTCATTGCGCTGCGCACTTCCTTAACAATAATAGAGAGAACCTCAGGCAGACTCCTTGCACTGTTAACCTCTTGGACAATGGTACGCAATGAAGACAACACGATTAGTGCCCCTCACATTTTAATTCGAAGCGCAGATTAGCGGCTGAAAATTCAGTGAGTGCTCGCTTGTAAACATTGCGCTTAAACGCCACCACCGATTGGATTGGATACCAATAATTAACCCATTCCCAGCTGTCAAACTCAGGTACTCCATAGGTATCAAACCGAATGGATGCCGGATCTCCTGTTAGCTCTAGAAAAAACCATTTTTGCTTCTGCCCGATACATAAGGGTTTCGATCGTTTGCGCTGCATGGATGGTGGAATTCTATAGCGCAACCATTTTTTGGTTCGCTGCACAATTCTCACATCGCTGGCCTTTAAACCAACTTCCTCGTAAAGCTCTCGAAACAATGCCTGTTCGGCAGACTCGCCCTTATCCACCCCTCCTTGTGGAAATTGCCATGCGTCCTGTCCCAGCCGTTTTGCCAACAACACTCTGCCTCGACCGTCACTGATGACGATGCCAACATTAGCGCGAAACCCGTCTTTATCGAGCACTCTTTTTTAACCTCATTGTCTGTGATCTTTTACCATATCATAGTTCTTTAGCTCAGTCGTATTGACAATTAGTTCTTGAGCATTAATTCGATGATGCGTATTCTTTTGCCTCAAAAATATACAACTGAGTACTTAAATGGCGCTAGCAATCTTTGATCTGGACAACACGCTCATCGCCGGTGACAGTGATCACAGTTGGGGAGAATTTCTAGTCGCCCAAGGTGTCGTCGATCCAGCAACTTTTAGGGAGGCAAATGATAAATTCTTAGATGATTATAATGCTGGCATTCTGGATATCCACGCTTATCAGAGATTCGCACTGGCTCCACTCGTTGACAAAACTCCAGCAGAGCTAGCTCGCCTCCATAACAGGTTTATGCAGGAGGTCATCAAACCCATGAAATTAGCCAAAGCTGATGAATTACTAAATACACATAGACATCGCGGTGACCGTCTTCTGGTGATTACAGCAACCAATCGCTTTGTAATAGAGCCCATCGTTAAATCATTGGGCATCGACGAATTTTTAGCCACCGAGCCAGAGCAAATAAATGGTCGAATGACGGGCAATATTGTAGGTACTCCGACCTTTCAACAAGGGAAGGTAACCGCGCTAACTGCGTGGCTTAGAAATCAAGGGCAAAAAATGGAAGGCAGCTATTTTTATAGCGACTCAATTAATGACCTACCGCTTCTGCTCGTCGTCGATAATCCAGTGGCGGTGGATCCAGATGCTAGCCTGCGAGCGGAAGCGAAACAGAGAAACTGGGAAGTTATCTCGCTCCGCAACTAGGCCTCATCAATCACCGCTTGATAAGCGTCAGCGTCAAGCATTGCCTGTACTTCCTCTGGATTGTCCAGACGAACACTGAACAACCAACCATCAGCGTAGGGAGAGCTGTTAACCAAATCTGGCTGATCCTCCAAGGCATCATTAATCAGCAGTATCTCTCCGGTTACAGGAGCGTATATGTCAGAGGCAGCTTTGACAGATTCCACCACCGCAACTTCGGCACCGGCATCAATCCGAGCACCAATCTCAGGCAATTCAACATACACGACATCACCCAGCGCATCCTGAGCATGGTCGGTAACACCGACAAGCGCAGTCCCATCACCCTCAAGTCTCAGCCACTCATGGCTTTCAGCGTAGCTAAGGTCACTCGGCATACGGCTCATTTATTTCTCCTTACCTCAATTAAACCCAGCAGTCGTGATTGACCAATCTATTTATTTTTTTGTACCACTTTTCAACCAAAATCAAAATCGACTTTGTTACAATTCTCGCCGGCCAATTATGGCAACCCAAGACCATTACCGCAACCTAAAGAGGACAGAACTGCGTGCGATCAAATCACTTCATCATATTTATTTTAACGAGTTTTTACTGTCTTCAATTTGCATCGGCAGATCAAATATTATTGACTAATGGTGATGTCATTGAGGGCGCAGTGATTGAGCAGAGCGATGACTACATTGTTTGGGAATCCGTCAATTTTGGCAAAATGACTATTGCTATGGGCAAGGTGGATTCAGTACTGAGCTCCATGGCTACCGCGGACCAGGTAACGGTAAATCAATCAACCGTTATTGCTAAGCCATTAGAACCCGTAAGTCTCAGAGGCTCTGTCAGTGTGGCTGGAACATTTATCAGTGGTAACGAGGATCGAGAAGAGTGGGCGGGAACAGTTGGGCTATCACACCGCCAGGATCATCTCAGACACAGAGCAAACTTTGACTATCAGTTTCGGCAAGATCAAGATCAGTCATCTAAAGAAAACTATAACCTGACTTACGCCTTCGACTGGTTTTTCAAAGATAATTGGTTTTGGAGCAACAATCTCAGTTACGGCGCAAATGACGATCGAGCGCTCGATCAGTTTTATACTGTGAGCAGTTTGATTGGAAATCAGCTCTGGGATAACAAAGGTGGCGCGCTATCTTTTGAGACTGGCGCCACTTGGATCAATGAAACCCTTGTTACACAGGCAGATGAAAGTAAACTGACCTGGAACTGGTCTACAAATTATCGAAAAAGTCTCTATAAAAATATGATTTTTTCCCATTCTAATCAACTACTAGTCGCCATCGAGGACTCCTCAGATAGCTTATTTCAAGGTAACTTCGCACTGGATTTTCCCTTGGTCGACCAACTTTTTACCAAGGTGGAGTTGCGCTGGGTTTATGACAATGAACCGCCAGAAGGCATAGAAAAAGTCGATAGAAGAGCAACTATCGGAATAAACTACAGCTGGTAATCGCTACTCAAAGTCGAATTTCAATAGGTGGCTCATTAAATGCGGCAAGTTGCTCTCTAAGCGCCAGTATGTGCTCACTCCAATATCTTGGCGAATCGAACCAAGGGAACGCTCGTGGAAACGCGGGATCAGTCCATCGCCTGCCAATCCATGCGCTGTGGTGCATAATGCGAAGCGTCCGAAACACCTCTATCAACTGTAGTTGGCGATAATCAAAATCGTAAAACTCATTGTAGCCCTCGACAAGCTCTGTCATCTGCGCCGTTTGCTCATGCCGATCCCCAGAAAGGAGCATCCAAAGATCCTGAATAGCTGGCGCCATTCGAGCATCGTCAAAGTCAACAAAATGGGGATAGTTGTCACGCCACAATATGTTGCCAGAATGACAATCGCCATGGACCCGAATAAGCTTCAGAGGGCCATAATTAGACAATACTCGGTCCATTTTATGTAACAGATCCAATGCTAGGGTCTCATAAGCCACCGATAACTCTTTGGGAATGAAATGCTCGTGAATCAACTCGAAGGACTGCCAGCCAAAGCTAGAGATATCCAGCGCGGGACGATGAATGAAATTATGACAGGCTCCCACACCATGAAAACGGCCTAACAGGCGACCCAAGATAAACAAGTTATCTAAATTATCCAGCTCAGGCGCGTGACCACCTTGGCGCTCATACAGCGCAAATGTAAATCCGGCATGGTGACTAATACTCTCGCCCTGGTGATTTAACATCGGACAGACTACCGGTAATTCTTGAGCTTGGAGTTGGAAACAAAATTCATGCTCCTCCAAGATTTGCGCATCGCTCCAACGGTCAGGGCGATAAAACTTTGCGATTATCGGTGCCTGACCCTCGATACCCACTTGATAAACCCGATTTTCATAGCTATTGAGTGCTAAAAAATGGCCATCAGACAACTTGCCTTGGCTCTCCACAGCGTCAATCAAAATGTCGGGAGTAAGATCACTAAACGGATGATTAAATTGTTCTTCCACCTTACTTAATCCATCCGTGGCGTTGCTCGCCAGGTTTTTTTCTTGGCTTGGAGCGCTTTTTTATCCATCCGTCGCACTTGTGAACTACGCGTTGGCCTCGTGGCTAGCCTTGGCTTCGACGTTCGAGTAGCACTTAGTACAAGCTGTTTTAATCTGCTCAAAGCTTCAATTCGATTTTTTTCCTGAGTCCGATAACGCTGTGCCTTAATAATTACAACGCCATCTTTGGTTATCCTCTGGTCCCTATAATCCAAGAGTTTCTGTTGGTACCTCTGTGGCAGTGACGACCGGCGTATATCAAAACGTAAATGAATAGCCGAAGATACCTTATTGACGTTCTGACCGCCTGGACCTTGAGACCTGATGGCAGAAAAATTCAATTCTGCCTCTGGAATAATGATGCCCGAGGCAATAACTAACATGACCCAGACTCAAGCAGCTTAAAGCGCGGGACGACGTTACCATCAACCTCAATGGACTGTTGAAACATATCTAGCGGCCGCACCCACATGCTGTAGTCGCCATAAAGAGTTCTGTAAACCACCAGAAGCTCCTCTGTTTCACTGTGGCGTGCCACCTCTACAACCTGATAAAGGCCACCCTTATAGTGTTGATAGACGCCTTTTTGAAGACTCATCGCAGGGAAACATCCATATCGCATCGAATTAAATCTGACAACTCTATGCAGAGATTATCTCCCTCTGCTAAAGCCCCCACGCCAGCTGGCGTGCCAGTTAAAACAAGATCACCAGGCATCAACGAGAAATATTGGCTGATGTAAGTCAATAAAGACTCAACCGGAGTCATCATATCCGCTGTGTTGCCGTTTTGCTTGAGTATATTATTTTGATACAGCTTTATATGTTGTGTCTGTAAATCACCCACACCAGAGGGCGATAAAAATGTCGACGTAGGACAGGCGCCATCAAATGCCTTGGCTTTTTCCCACGGAAGTCCCTTGGATTTGAGGGTTTGTTGAAGATCCCTTAACGTTAAATCAAGACTAAGACCAATACCTGCAATGCATTCCAATGGATTTTTATCATTTCCCCGAGTAATGGGATCACCGATGAGAATACTCATCTCCGCCTCAAAATGGCATTCACCATGAGCTGAAGGAATCTCGATCGAACCTTCCATCGGCGCCAGTGACGTTGCTGGCTTGATAAACAAAACAGGCGCGCTGGGCACTGGGTTATTGAGTTCGCGAGCGTGGTCTGCATAATTTCGACCAACACAAACCACTTTTCCCACAGGCAGTTCCGAAACTTTTTGCTCAACAACATGGCGGTATTCAATCATCGAATCCGTCTCTTAAACTTTACGCAAAGCATGAGTAAACAATTAAATCTCAACATTTTAAAAAAACAGGGTTTTGCCATCATTTAAATAGATAGCTCCCTTGACTATTCTATAAATCAACCAGATTGTCACGATGCCGCCAAAAAACCAACCCAACAAAAATATCCACGATAAAAATGCCAATATTGTCCACAGCAATCCATACCAGAATGTATTGCGTTGCCAAAAGAAATGACTTAACAACCAAGGCTCTTCAATATCATCTTTCTTTATGTAGTTGATTATGATGGCGGCGATGCAGGTTAATCCGCCAGTAACAAAGCCCAAAGCCAAAAGAAGGTACATCAGCATAGTAATGTCCCTGTCCTTCTTCTGTTTAATTTGGATTTCAATATCGTCCATATGGGGTATTCCTTTTGACTATTTTGAGCCTTATGACTTGATCGGGATCAATTTCCCTGGGTTCATAACATGCTTGGGATCAAATACTGATTTTACTCCGCGCATCAATGCGATGTCCTCCGGTGAG
>Ga0206125_10002309_pt1 | contig 20437 bp, 12 predicted proteins | sample Helgoland_Spring_4_FD_148598 | JGI IMG/M metagenome (GOLD analysis project Ga0206125, IMG submission 148598) | Pelagic subsurface seawater microbial communities from Kabeltonne, Helgoland, North Sea - Helgoland_Spring_Bloom_20160331_1 | ecosystem: Environmental > Aquatic > Marine > Epipelagic ... | reverse complement strand
GGTAAAATTATTGTTGCTGGATATACTTTTAATCCTACTATAAATTTTGTATTAGCTCGGTATAATGTAGATGGTACCTTAGATATTACTTTTGGAACAAGTGGAATAGTATCCACTGATTTTGATACAAATAGTGATTTCGCTTATTCAATAGTAATAGACAATAATAATGATGATATTATACTTGGTGGTGCAAGTAATAATGATTTTGCATTAGCTCGGTATGATTTATCTGGTGTATTAGATGATACTTTTGGAACAGATGGAAAAGTTACCACTGATTTTGATACAAGTACTGATATCGCTTATTCAATAGTAATAGACAATAATAATAATAATGAAATTATACTTGGTGGTGTAAGTAATAATGATTTTGCATTAGCTCGTTATAATTCATCTGGAAATATAATTACTACTTTTGGATCATTTGGAAAAGTTACCACTGATTTTGATACAAGTACTGATAAAGGAAATTCATTGGTAATAGATACTGATGGAAAAATAATACTTGGTGGTGTAAGTAATAATGATTTTGCGATAGCTCGGTATAATACAAATGGTAGTTTAGATACTACTTTTGGAACAAATGGTAAAATAACGACTGATATAAATAATATTGATATAGGTAAATCAGTTGTATTACAAACAGATGGAAAAATTGTTCTAGGTGGAACAAGTAATAATGATTTTGCACTAGTTCGCTATAATACAAATGGTACATTAGATAATACCTTTGGAATATCTGGTATTGTAATAACTGATTTGGGTAATACAGAACAAGGCAATTCAATGGCAATACAATCAGCAGACGAAAGAATTGTTATTGGTGGAACCACTCATACAGAAACTGTTTATAATTTTGCATTAGCTCGTTATAATACGAATGGAAGTTTAGATACTACATTTGGTTCCAAAATAGATGACATTAATTTAACCAACATTTTTTATGCACATAATGGTCTAGATATGGCTGAAGATAATTCTGGTAATTTTTATGCCTTATGTAGTTCAAAAGTTATATCGGGTGGTCTATTACTGAAATCAACTGATATAACAAACAAAGGAAATAGTGAAATTGATATTTCTTATAATAATTTAAATTCAGCTGCAAATCCAGCTATAAAAGTTCAAAAAGGTTTAAATATTTTAGATATAGACTTAAATAAAAATTATTCTTATAAAGATATGTCTTTTTATTTTACCGATTATTATGGAAATAATTCTATTAATGAACCCATTAATCATATAAACATTTTGGACCCTGATTATCAACCTATGATTGAATTTGTCGATTTTAAAGATATATTTGTGGATGGAAAAAAAGAAAATATATTTACAAAAGTAAATACATTAATTAATGATGATAATATAAAAATCATGACAGATTCATTAGGCACCATTAAATATGCAAAAAATTTACCTGAAAATAGTGATATTTCTAATAATATGATCGATGGATATATAAAAGATTCTAATCCTAATAATAACAATATACAAAACATAGGAGTTAATAATGATAACGCAATTGTTTTTAATTCAAAAGAATTTCCAGATTTCTTAGATAATTCTGGTAATATTGATATAGCAGAAATAAATGATTTATCTAATAACCTTGATAGTCATTTAAATGATGTTTCGTATGTCTTATTAGAAAATTTGGCAGGAATTCAAAGTGAAAATAAGTTATATATACCAAAATTTATTTATGATCCACATGATCCTACAATTCAACTATCAGAAGATATTAATTCTATTTATACTAATGTAGAAAATGTTCCAATACTTTTAAATAGTAATAGAACTGGAACGATAAATAATATTGGTATTTCTATTACCTATTATGTCAAATTAAATACAGATCCTACAGCTAGTCCATATTATTTATTTAGCTATACCAATGATGGAACAAATATATTAAATTCCGCTGATATTCCTATTTCATTAATAAAAGGGGCATCTTATAAATTTATATATAATGATTCTAATTCGAATTATCCGTTTAATATTGGAAGTGAATGGGGTAAAAATAATACAGGGGTTTTAGATATTTCAGGTAATGGATCAGGTAATTTAATAGACGGAATAGCTTCAATAAAAGAAGTTGGAGAATTTATTTCATTTAATGTACCGGATGATGATATTACTATTCAATATTTTTGTTATATTGAAAATGGTATTGAAACTTATATTGATAACTTGATAATAAGATCTTCATATAATATTGGAGAAATAATATTAAAAACACCCACATCACTCAATGATATAGAAGAAAATGCTATAGGAAACGAGGCAACCAATATAATTTTAATGGGTGAAAATAATTTAACATTATCATTTGGTACTATTGCTACTGGTGATTTTAATTATGTAGATATTGAGCATCATGGTTTTAAATTATCTATGACAGGTGGTGATACGCAAAATATATCTAATATAATAACATTAGATCCTTTTATTTATAATGCAAGTATTACAAATTTAAATTCACCAGGTAAAATTAGAACTGGTTTTGATACAGGAATAAATTATTGGGATAATTATAATATAGCATCTAAATCAGAAATATCATTTATACAATACATTGGAGGTAATTTATATTTAAAAAATTTGTATAATACTCAACAGACAAGTTATTTATATGACTTAACTAGTGATAGTAAAGTTATAATAAAAGAAATATCAGATGGTGATTTTCATAATTCTAGTGGAACCTTATGGTATAAGAATTATTATCTGCAATTTAATGAAGAATCTACTAATTATAAAAAAAATAAATATTTAATGGAGGATTTTTATTTAATGAATCCAGAATCCTTTGAATTGTTAGTTGAGCCCATTGCTTATGATTTTTCTTTAAATGAAACTAATTTTATAAATGCCTGGACTGATATAAATTATAATATTGAACCAGTAACTGAACCATCTTATTTTTGTTCTCAAACGAAAATGATAGACAATAAATTAGTATCAACATGTTATAGACAAAACAAAATAAAAATAACTAATAATACAGAAGGTGATGATGTGCATAATATTAAACTTTGTAATGATACAGATTTAACTGAAGATCCATCTGGTATCTCATATAATACACATATGCCTTCTTGTGCAGTATTAGATAGTAATTATCATATATTAATTACTTACATAGGATTTTATTATACCTTTACTGAAAAAAATGATACTACTTATTTATTACCTGATGGTATTACGAATTCAAAATATAATGGTACTATTAGAGGTAATTTAAAATATGAAATATTACAAAAAAATTCATCAGATATCTATGTTCCTTATAATACATATTTTACAAATGAAGAAGCTCCTGTACCTATAGATACTGATACTACCAATACGGAAACAAATTCTATTATAGTATCGAATATAGAACCTGTCCCTGATTCTAGATCGGAACCAATATCTAGATCGGAGCCAATATCTATATCGGAGCCAATATCTATATCGGAGCCAATATCTAGATCAAATGTAATACCTAATTTATCAACTGATAAAATGAGGTACGGAAATACTACAACAGGTTATTTTGTTGAATTATATATTCAACATACATATGGTCCATTTGGAAATGATAATGGATTCCAAATAAGTGAACTCAATTTTTATGATGGTGTTGATGCTAATCCTATTTCTATAAATATAGTTGGGTATGAAAAACCAGTCAATAATATTGATGGAACAACAAATAATATTGATATATATAATTGGAAGGGACAACGCCCTCAAAATGTTTATGATGATTCGACTGATACAAAATGGTTTACACCAAGACTAGGTTCCGTAAAATTTTATCTTGAACGTCAAGCGACATCTTATACTTTTACAACTGCAAATGATAATGTTGCACAAGGAAGAACTATGTATAAATGGACTATTTCAAATAATGATTATACTTTGACTGAAGATCATACCGGAGAAAATGGATATTATAACAATCGGCAAAATAAAACTGTATATCCATTAGAAGGTGCTGAAAAATTTAGTTTGGTACCCGATGATTCTATCTATAAATTATATCCTCCACTCTATGATTCAAATACACATTCTATTACCATAAATGGAATTGGAACAAGTAGTGTAGGTTATGATGTGACGAATGGTGCTAGTGGTGCAAGTTCATCGCTTAACGTTTCAACTAGTGCATATGGAAATGGTGATTACATATTTACAGGAAGTTATTACAATAATGGTACTGATGTCGCGTTGATTGATCCTTTTATTCAAAATTATAATGACGGAATTAAATATTGGAAAATAAATAGATTTGGAGGTAATGGTGGTTATAATTCAGTACTTATTTATCCACCTGATAATTCTCAATGGGAAACAAATGACCAAGATGCAGATGGAGATAATAATTATATGGGATGGTGTCAAATAAAAATGCCTGAAAAAATGATGCTAAATGGTGTAGACATTAAATATACTAATGCAGCAAATGTGGAAGTATATATTTTTGGAACAAATTCAACGACTACAACAGATAATTCTCAATTGAATATTGTTTTCCGATCTTATACGGGAGATACGGTAGATACTACAGGAGCTAGACCATGTAGAATTAATAAAGATCAAGATTATTCCTTCCGTTCTTCAGACTATAATAGTATGAATACAACTTATTTGGCTAATAATAATACTGGTTATCAATATTATTGGATATTTATTAGAGCAAGAGGAGGTGTTTCTTTTACACAACATAATATAAGTAAATTATTATTATATGCAAGACCATTAGAATATCATTTTCTAAAGAATAGTAAGTTTAATGGAGGTATACTTGAAACATTAGAAAAAAGCAATTATTCTGGATATACAGAAAATGAATTTATAGAACTAGGAATAAATACTATGGAATCTAATTCTTCTTATCAAGCAATGTCGTTAAAATATAATGAAACGACACATCAAATTGAAAATGTCAATTTTAGTGGTTCACTTCTTACAATTATTCCTGATCTTGCAACAACACAACCAAGAAAAGTGTTATTCCGAAAAGAAAAATTAGATGAAGTAAGAAACGGATGGATAAATGTAAATAATGGAAATAGCAATGATTTTACGAATTATGACTACCCTATCGATATACAAATAAATATTAGTTCTAATATAAAAGAAAAAGCTGATTGGGTATATACTGAAGATCGTTCAACATGGCTCGGTACTATTAATGCAACGCCAATTAGCGGAACAACTTCTATGGATAGTATAAATGATCTTGTTAATTTTAATAATTATTTCTTTGATCTATATAGTGGTCCAGGTTTAACACCGGTAGGTAGTATACTAGATACCTATGATTTATTCGTCACTATATTAAATCTAAATAATTCAGGTGAGGTTTTGACAATACAAAAATTAATTACTCTTGATACTACATTAGATTATTCACTAACTATTCTAGGAAGTACATTTAGAACTAAAACCGAATTACAAGTAGCAGTTGATTTATGGATAAGTGATAAAGACGCGGCAATGATTAGATACGAGAAAGATATCAATGAATGGAACGTATCTGCTATTACAGATATGAGTTATTTATTTCAAAATCAAACTACATTTAATGATGATATTTCTAATTGGGATACTTCTAGTGTTATAAATATGCAAAATATGTTTGATGGTGCAACAGCGTTTAATCAAGATATTAATACAAAGGTAATTAATGAAGGACTACAGAATGAATATAATGCTTGGGATACTTCTAATGTTCAAAATATGATGTCAATGTTTAAAAATGCAGCAAATTTTAATCAAAATATAGGAAGTTGGGATACATCTAAGGTAGAAAATATGCAAAATATGTTGTATCATGCATTAGCATTTAATAATGGAGATACTGGTGGTGCATCTAATAATCCTTTAAATTGGGATACTTCTAAGGTAACAAATATGACAAATATGTTCAAGGCAAATTATGTTTTTAATCAAGATATAGGAGATTGGGATACATCTGAAGTATTATCTATGCAAAATATGTTTTATTCAGCATATGTTTTTAATCAAGATATAGGAAGTTGGAATACATCTAAGGTAGAAAACACTGCCGCTATGTTCAAAAACGCATATGTTTTTGATCAAGATATAGGAAATTGGGATACTTCTAGTATTAATAATATGACTAGCATGTTTGTGCAAGCAAATGTTTTTAATCAGGAAATAGGAAATTGGGATACTGAAAATGTAATAATTATGGAAACTATGTTTCAACAAGCAGTTAGGTTTAATAAAGAAATTAGATATTGGAATATCGATAACGTTGTATCTTTTACTGATATGTTCCTAGATGCGACCGATTTTAAAACAGAATATAGTGCTGATGATACACCGACATCATCTTTTTTTATTATACCCGAGGATCCATTACCTCCTGATTCATATAGAAAAAGAATAGGAGATTTTATGGATACTAGTGGTAATCTTCAAATAATGTCTGAAGCAAATGATTATTATAATTCTATAGGTTTTGATGTAGTTAATGTATCAAATAATTATACATGGTTTAAACGTGTAAATTATGATGTTAAATATGGCGAACAATTGGGTGAGGTATTAACCCATGATCCTGATTTTAATGGTTTGTCGAATGATGCCATTATTAATGCACTTATGGGATTTACAATAGATGTAAATGATAATAATAGTATAATAGATGTTTCAAACGCAAGTGGATTTACTATAGAATGGACACCTACTAGTAATGCTGATGGAAGCGAAACAAGTACAATAAGTAAAGCTACTTATTATTCGTCTATTACCGAATATAAATCAGCAGCACCAGTAGCAGCAACACCCGGTAAAGATTTGTACATATATTCACATAACGATATTACATCAATAAATTATAATAGTAAAAAATATGATGGTATAATATTAACTCAAAAAAATACTGATTATCCTGATGAATATAATGGTACATTTATTGGATCTAATTATCCAAAAACAAAATATACATCAACGTCTTATGGTGTATATAATAATACTACTATTGCTTCTACTTCTTCTTTAATAGGTGATAAAGAATATATATATGGATTGGTTTTTGCAGGTAAAAATAATCAACTATTTGAAGAAGGAGATATAAGAATTAAAATAACTGCACCAAATGGACAAATTAAAAATATAGATTTACCGCGTTTTTATATGGGCGAAGAAAATACATGGATAAAAAATAATTATGACAATGGACCAAATATAATAGATTTAAATGCTAATTTAAATGCTAATTCAATATTATTAAATAATAGAATAGATAATACATCTGTATTGTCATCAAATAAAGATTATTATTATATTTTAGATTCGGCTGTTGCTGGTAATACAATACAAACATTAACACAAATGAAGGAGGAATCTAATGATGAATTTATAACTAGAGTACAAAAAGAATATTTATTTCCAACGGTTTCATCTTCTGGATGGAATTGGGGTAAAACAAAAACAATACAAATACCAAATAAAAAATATGTAAATTCTTATGCAATGGTAATTAGTTATACCGACAATACTAGAACGTCAATTGTTAATATAACAATTAAAGATAATATAAATATATATGATAAATCAATGGATATTTTCAATGGTGGAACAAGTACTGGTCAAATTACAATGATTCATAAATCTCGTTTGAATGATAACATGAAACAACGAATATTATCTAATAATATATTTACATGTTATTGTTGGGATAACTATAATGAAATGCAAAATGAATTTCATAATTCCAAATTATATATTAGTTCGGAAACTAGATAAAATTAAATAGACAAAATTAAACAGATAAAATATATTTATGATAATAATAACATAAATATATTTCCCTAATTAACAATTATAAATGAAGCAACCAATCATTCAACAAATACCGAGTAATATTTATTTTGGAAATATAGATAATCCTTTACGTGGAACCAATTTAATTGATCCACCTATTATTCACGAAGACAAATACAATTGGATTCGCGATGATTCACGAACTGAAAAAAAGGTTCTAGATTTTTTAAATGATGAAAATGAATATACCAGATATATCATGGAAGACAGGGAACAAGAAGTCGAAAATATATACACCGAACTATTGTCAAATATAAAAGAAGATTATGATAGTTATCCATTTCCTCCATCATTTCATAATTGGGATAGTGATTATTATTATTTTACACGCACAATCAAAGACCATAATTACCCTTTACACTGCAGAATACATATGAAAACACAAGAAGAAGAAATATTATTAGACGAAAATAAAGAAGCAGAAGGACATAATACATTTTCCTTAACTGGATTTAAACTGAATAATAATCAAACCATTATGAGTTATGGTATCGATTTAAATGGAAGTGAAAAATATAAATTAAAAATAATAAATATAAAAGACAAGACAGAAATTGCCCATAATATACCTGAATTAGTATATTGTTCTTATTTTTGGTATGACAACACTATTTATTATAGTCAAGGCAACGATCAAAATAAAATGTATCAGATTTGGAAATATAATATAATTACCCAGGAAAACGAAAAAATTTATGAAGAAACCGAAGAATTATTCAGTGTTGGAATTGGTATGTCCAATAACAGGGAGATTTCTAACAATCCGAATGATGATGTTTACTTGTTCATTCATTCATCGAGTGTTGAAACTACAAAAATTTATTATTTTACACACCATGATTCAAAAAATATTCATTTAATAACTCCACCAAGAAAAGATTTAAAATACGATGTCGAATTTCACGAAAATAAATTTTTAATTACCACCAATAAAGACGATTGTAGAAATTTTAAGGTAATGACATGTGACATTAATAATACACACGAAGATAATTGGAAAGAATTTATACCTTATAATGAAGATATATGTATTGAAGACATCACTCCATTATCCAATTATTTAATCGTCGAATATAAACAAGATGGAAATAATTTTATTCAAGTTGTTCCCTATATTAAAGGCAAATATTACTTTAATAATTCCTATTTTATTGATATTGATGATGAAATCAAAAATATTGGTGTTGCCAAAACCATTTATCGTTCTGACAAAATTATTTATCATCATACATCATTAAAAAAACCGGCGACATTCTATGAATATAATTTAACTACTAGAGAGGAAAAATTATTACGCGTCAAGGAAGTTCCTAATTATGATGAATCTTTATACCAAACAGAAAGAATATTTGCTGAAAGTCATGATGGTACACAGGTTCCCATGTCTGTAATATACCGAAAAGACATGTTCAAAAAGGATGGTTCTAATCCTTTGTATTTATATGGTTATGGTTCTTATGGTATAACTATTGATCCCAATTTTCGTTCTTCTATTATGCCATTATTAAATAGAGGTTTTGTATATGTAATAGGACATGTTAGAGGTGGCGCATTTTTAGGATACAAATGGTTTGAAGCTGGTAAAATGAAAAATAAAATGAATACATTTTTAGATTTTATTGCTTGCGCAGAGCATGTAATCAAAGAAAAATATACCAGTAAAAAACAAATTACCATGGAAGGGAGAAGCGCTGGTGGGTTATTAGTAGGTGCATGTACTGTTTTACGTCCTGATTTATTCAAATCAGTCATTGCGGGTGTTCCCTTTGTAGATGTTATGAATACAATGTGTGATCCTTCAATACCATTAACCATTCCAGAATGGGAACAATGGGGAAATCCGAATCAACAAGAATTTTATGATTATATAAAACAATATTCTCCGTATGATAACATAAAACACGAAGAATATCCAAATGTACTTGCATTAGGTGGATTAAATGATCCAAGAGTAGGTTATTGGGAACCAGCCAAATTTATTGCGAAATTAAGAGAACACAATACAAATCCAAATAGTTTACTATTGTTAAAAACAGAAATGGAACAAGGCCATTTTGGACAAACAGCAAGATATATATATTTAAAGGAATTGGCGTTTGATTATTCCTTTGTATTAAAAACATATCAATCTTTAGATGTATCAGAAGATTCCAAAGATTCCAAAGATTCCAAAGATTCCAAAGATTCCAAAGATTCCAAAGATTCCGTTTGTTTCGATGATAATGCTTGTAAATAATTACGAATTTCATTATAAATTTCACCTTCTTTATCCGCTATCTCGTCTAATGGAGTATGTTTCCAACGATCTTCTTTCATAATTGCACCATTTTCTACTAATAATTTAACAACATCAAAACGTCCTTCTGATGCTGCTAAATGTAAAGGTGTTCTTTTATCATAATCACCTATATTTACATCAACTTTCCCTATTAATTCTTTGATCCTATCAATTTTTCCATCACAACATAATTGTAAAAATTTGGTAGTAACACTATCTGTCAAATCTATTTTATTAGAAATAATATTATGAAAGATATGTAAATTCATTTCCTTATTTAATTTTTTACAAAATTCAATACCTTTAAAACTATTACCTTGATCGTCTAATGGAGGACTCCAAATACAAATACCCATCATATTAGGAATAACTAATAATATACATCCACTTACACCTGATTTTGCAGGTAATCCAATTTCAAATGAAAATTCACCACTATAATCATACATACCGCAACCATACATTAGAGTCAAACAATCTTTTACTGAATCGGTACTAGCAACTTGTTCAGTGGTTGTGGGACAAACACCTCCATTTGCCAATGTACCACTTATGATTGCTCCCATTTCACAAGTAATGGTTGTTGAACATTGTTGAAAATACAAATTTAGATTGTCATTGATATCATGTGGAGTCATATTATCATTTTTAAAAGCTCCATTTTCCCTCATATAATACGCTAATGATATATTTCTATCTGCATGATGTTGTTCTGATAAAAAAACGGAATTGTCAAATCCAACCTTTTTATTTCCTGCTAATTTTGAATAAAAGGATTTTAAAATATTAAAACGAGTCGCTGGTTCTTTATTTTTACATATTTGTGAAGCAACCATAATTGCACCCGCATTAATCATAGGATTATGAGGTAATCCATTTTTATTTAAAATAAAGGCGTTAAATGCTTGTCCACTAGGCTCATAACCTACATGTTTATGTAAATCTTCTTTTCCTAATTCATCATAAGCAATACAATATGACAAGGGTTTACTACATGATTGAAGACCAAAATAATTATCACAATCTCCAATATTGAATATTTCCCCATTAACATGACAAACGCTAATTCCTAATAAATTTGGATCAAAACATGCAAGTTCTGGAATATAATCCGCAACTTTTCCACCCTTTACATCTTTCAATTCATTATAAATTTTTGTAACAATTTCTTTAATTTTATCCATTATACTACTAAATTTTATTTTTATTTCTGTTAAAAATAAAATTCAAATATAAATTTCAAATATAATGTTTATATTCTTCAATATATTCTTCATTAAATTCATCCTTTAATTCTTTCTTTAATTCTGTTACTTTTGAATTTTTTTTGTATCCTTTTTTTCTAATTCTATTAATTGAATATTGTGTTCATGATAAATTTTTTCAATAAAAAAAGTTAAATCAATATTTTTCAAAATATCTTCTATCATTATTTCTAATTTTAACTCTAATAATACTTTATCCATTCCAGAAATTTTCTTATTCATATCTATTTTTTTTCCTTTTACTTTGTAAAAATTATGTTGTAATATATCTATTTTTTTTTTATCATACTTTGGAACATAATAAAATACGGATGGAATAGAAATATCTAACAAAGGAATAGACTTAATATCTTGCTGTTCTTCTATGTCTAAATAAGTATTTATTATAATTTCAAATATAAAATACGCAAGTTGTATATCTAAATATTCAGCAAAATATTTACCTAATGATGAAACAGGTATATTTAATGTTTTTAATGAATGATGTAAATTATGTTTTAAAATATATTGTAAATATTTACTTTGAGCAACATGAGGTTTCCAAGAATCAGAAATAGGAATTTTATCTGAACGCAATGTCGATAAATATTTTTTATCTAATTTTTTTAGAATACTAAAAACTCTTAATTTGGAATAAAAAGTATATTTACAACAACCATTCATACAAAAAAAATTTAAAATATCGAAACACATCTTATATTAATAAGGTAAATTAAAATGAATATTATAAAAATTATAAAAAATATAAAAAATTAACACTTCTATTTAATTGTATTTTTCTGTTCCTTCTCTTAAGCTAGGATTAACACAAATTTCTTCTGTAGGAAAAATATCGCCGGACATACATGTATCACCCTCATTTATATTGATACATGATCGAAATCCTCTGTCTTCACCTATATAGCAATATCCAGATTTACCTTGAGATTTTTGTGTAGAACTTGTCGCATCATCTGGTTCAGGTATTGTAGTTGATGGTTTATTATTTTGATTTATGTTTTTTTGTAGTTTATTATAATTACTAACTTTATCTTCTTCTAAATCATCATCGTCTGAATCATCATCTATACCGGGTGATTGGGTTAATACATTACTTGTTGTATCAATTGCGCTATTTATAGTGCCAGCGACTATATCGGTTCCTGCTTTAGTTCCCTCTGCTGATGTATTTACAATATCTTTACTAATAATCGAAGTATTAGTAATACCAATAAATATCAATGGTCGTAAATAATAAATGACATTTTCTGTTAAATAACCTAAATATGCAAAAATATTAATTCCTAAAACCGTTGATATAAGAAAAAGTAAAAAATAAAATGTATAAGAAGAACTAAAAGAATCCATAATTGTATTAGAAGAAGTTTCTGTTGAAGATGTTTGTCCAGATTGAGAGATACTTTCTCCAATAGATACAGAATCCGGTGTTTCTGTTATAATTGGATTTAATTTGGTATCATATAAAGTTGTAGATGGAGTTGACATTATATTAAATTATTATATTAAAATTAATTATTCTACTTATTTTATTCTACATCATAATTATAAAATTTGTATATTATTTTACCTTCATATATAGTAATGAGAAACGATAATAAAGGTAATGTTAACACTAGTATAAATGAAACGAGTATAAATGAAACAAGTATAAATAAAACAAATACTATAAAAAAATTCATGTTTTCTACCATTGCTAATTTTGCAGGTATTAGTGTGGTCTATCCATTTGATAATATACGAATTAAACAACATAATAATATAAAAATAAATTATAAATTTTCTTATTTATATAATGGATATACCTCAAGTTTGTTAAAACAAACTACTTATTCTGTTCCCAACGTATTTATTTATAGTCAATTGTTAACCAATTATAAAAATACTGAAAAAAAAGAACCTTCCCTCCTAACAAAATTAGCATATGGTTCATTTTCTGGTTCCATTGCTGGATTTCTAGGAACCCCTTCCGAAGTAATTATGGTTCGGGCTATAAGTTCCCCAAATAAATTTCCAGGAATAATACCTACTATAAAAAATACTTATCAAACACATGGATTAAAAGAATTTTATCATGGTTATCAACCTACCATAATAAGAGCATTTTTATTTAATGGTCCAAAATTGGCATTTTATACAGAATGTAAAAATAAGTTATCTAATAATTATCCTGAATTAAAAGGAACAATTAAATTACATGCGTTTTCAGCATTTGTAAGTACAACTATAGGAACAATTATAAGTAATCCGTTTGATGTTGTGAAAACAAGAATGCAGACACCAGGCAAAATACAAACATCAAATACCAAAAAAAATGAAATTTATAATACTATAAAAAACATTTTTCAAAAAGAAGGGTTCTCTGCATTTTATAAAGGAACCATACCCAGTTTAATTAAAAATACACCTCACGCGGTTATTTCATTTGTTTTATTAGATCAATTATCTAGTTATTTTATCGGAAAAGAAGCTTTATAAATTTAATTCTTGGCTACTGGGAAACTTGGAGTAGAAGCAATTCCACAAACACCAACATCATTTGTAGAATCAGATTTTCCAATCTTAATATAACCATTATCACCCCATGTATCACTCCAAGAATTCTTGACCAACCAATAGTCTTGTCCATTTTCAGTTCCATAACCGACAATTAATACACCATGATCTAAATTCGTTCCACAAGCTGATCCTGTTAGAACACCTGATGTATACAATTGAAACGCTTTTGTATCTGCTTCAATTGCTATAGAGACTGGTTGTTGGGCAACAGCAGCAGCCAATTCTTGTTGATTATTTGCTGTAATATCTTGACATGATGAATAAAATGCTTGCTTTTCACAGCCAGTATCACATGTCCCGTCCTTTGCAGTATATGGATCTTCGGATTCAGTACACATACCATTATCAATAGCATATTGAAATGCGTTATCCATTAATCCACCATTACAACCATGGTTACCAGTTCCAAAACCAGAATCACAATCCACTAATTGTTGTTCTGACAAACTTAACAAATCGCCTGTAGCAATAGACCATGATCCTTCCATAGCTCCAGTTGCAGAAAAACTCCAACAACTACCACATTGTCCTTGATCTTTTACAGGAGTGACTGCATTTTTGTCCCTCCAATCAACAGAGGATGGTAGAGATTGATAAGTATATTCAGTATTGAATTTATCACACTTACTAGGACCCAAATCTAATTTAAAACCTAATCCTAATTCATCATGTCTTAAATCAGCCAAATGATTAATACCTAATGTATAGGTAGTTCCATTACGACTATTGTGTTCTTTAATATATTCAAAATTTTCCACAAAAATTTCAAATCTTTTTGCGTGTTCTTCTTTACTAGAATATTCCTTATTATATTTTGTAATAAAATCTCTGAAAAACCCTTCACTATTGGAGTATACGCCAAAAATATAACTCATAAACATACTGCTAAATAGAATGATCTTCATCATTTATAATTAAACATATTAAAATTTGTTTATATCGTCTTATAAATATATATTTAATAAGTATTGTCATATTGTTCCTCTACATTTACATTTAATAATATATTTATATTCATTATAAATTCTTCTACAAATTATTAGAATCGTATATAACCATTTGAATATGTTTAATTATAAATTTAAATAAAAAATTGATTATATTATTTTTATCATTTTTATTGTAAACAATATGAATATTGAGAATATTGAAAATATTAAAAATTCATTCATGAATAAAATGAATTTATTCGTTACAGGTTTTATTGTCTGTAAAAAGAGTGTTTCTAATTTTTATAATAATAGTGATTTTGTAAAAAATATATTTATTATTATGAATAAATGTAATCCCTATGCAAAATTATTTGTAATTTCATTTATACATGTATTGATGATGTTATTTATTGTATCGTGTATGATAATCCATAAAGTTACCCATTTATTATTTGTCCGATGGACAAAATTCATGGATTTTGTTGGACGAAAAAGAGTTATTTTGGATAGAGAATCCGATGAACCTTATATTGAACGATATTATTTATTTTTAATTGATAGAAATAAAGATTTTCCCTTTAATGTATTTCTTCATCATATTTTAAAATCAGATAATGATGAATTACATGATCATCCATGGGGTTATTTCACCTTTATTTTGAATGGTGGTTATTATGAACATTTGGAATTGGAAAATGCAGAAACCAATGAAAAGCAAATTGTAAAATTATGGCGTGGCCCTGGTTTTTATCAAAGTGTATCTAGTTCTCATATCCATAGATTAGAATTAGATAAAACAAAAGGTGAAACCTGGACATTATTTATTCCCTTTAAACAAGAAAAAAATTGGGGATTTCATACCAAAGATGGTTTTGTTGATAATGAAACTTATTTGGAAAATAAAATAAAAAATAAAAATAAAAAAAATGATTAATTCATATAAATTCAAATAAATAAAATTTAAGAACGAGGAATAAAACTGATTGTGTTCATGGTATCTATTTTCTCAATCGTTTTTTTTAAATTCGTTTTTCCTTCATTCGTATTATTAAATAAATAATCAGTTTGAGGAGCTTTTTCATTTTTTTTTATATTTTTATAAATTTTTTCCACTTGTTTTTTAATCGTTTCTATTAATTTTTCATCGGTTTTATTATATATTTGAATTTTATCATTAAATTTTTCTATTATTAATTCCACAGCAAAATATAACAAATATCGTCGTCTTTTATTCATACTCAGTGTATATTTAATACAAAAAATATTTAATATACTCGTTATTATTTTTTTTAACATGATATCTTTTTCACATAAATTGAAAAAAATATCCCATATTATCCAAATAACATTATTCCGATATTTATCATCAACTGATGCAAATGTCCGGCATGTAGCTGTTAAATTTTCTTTTTTCTTTCTACATATATTATCAAATTCTACTATCCATTCGATCCAATAACAACATTCTAATAAATTCGAATTGGGTCTAGATAGATGATATACCAATTCATTAATAGGTATAAAAATTTCTTTCGGATCCCCTTTATCAAAAACTTTTAATGCATACGATGTATCTGGTGCCTTGAATTTATTTGTCATATTTAATAAATTAAACTCATCATTTATTATTTTTACACATTCAAATGCTGGTTTTTTATTGGATAAACACAAAACAGTAATCAATTCACAAAAAATCGTCCTAATTTTTTCATTGTTTCTCATCGCTATTTCATTCCCTATATAACCATTTTGAACTATTTCTTTAAAATTTTGAAATCGCATATCTACATAGATTGGAATTTTCGGATTTGCTAAATGAATGTTTTTACCTATATTATAAATAATAATTTCCCATAAGTCGCTAAAATGGCCTGCACATATTAACTCAGCGCTCCAATTACATGCATTTTCTATTTTATTATTGTTTAATGAATTTAGTAATTCTTTGCGAACATCCGCTTTTTTAAAATTAGAAAATGAAATCCCATTAAATTCTTTGGGTAATCTGATATCATTAATTTCATTCATATATTTTTTATTATAATAAAAATATAATATTAATACATATAACTATGAAATTATTAGATTATGTTTACACTATTCCTAAAAAATTTAGAAAATTATCTATATGGGTGAAAATAATTATTCTGTTAATCGTTATATTATGTATTATACAAGTGAATAAAGATTTACAAAAAAAAGTATATGTAGAGCCATTCTCAGTACAAAAAGAAAAATTTATTGTAAAAAGAAATGATATTTATGACGATTTTTATGCCGATATTTATGACAATTTAGTTCTTTCCCCTAATAAAAATGAATATGAAGTAGAAGAAATTATCAGTGAAACTAATGCAAATAGTAATAGTCTTATTTTAGATGTTGGTTCTGGTACAGGACATCATGTGAATATGTTTAATAGTAAAGGGATTAATTGTGAAGGTTTAGATAATTCAAAAGCTATGGTTAAAAAGGCACGCGAAAAATTCAGTAATTCACAATTTACACAAGGAGACGTAAATTCAACCATGTTATATTCAGAGAATTCTTTCACTCATATTACATGTTTTTATTTTACCATTTATTATTTACAAAATAAAATGCAATTTTTCCAAAATTCATTTAGATGGTTAAAACCTGGAGGTTATTTAATTATTCATCTTGTTAATAAAAATAAATTTAGTCCTTTGTTACCTGCCGGTGATCCTATTAATGTATTGAATGTTCAAAAATACGCCAAAAAACGAATTGATACTACGTTGGTTAAATTTAAAGAATTTTCTTATAAATCGGAATTCCAGAAAAAAACGAGTGATAAGTATACCTTTAAAGAAATCATGAAATTTGATGCTGATGGTAATATAAGAGTGAATGAACATACATTATATATGGATTCCCAAAGAAGTATTCTCTCTATTGCAAAAGATGCTGGATTTATTATGTTGAAGAAAATAAATCTTTCCGGATGTAATTTTGATGACCAATATCTATACGTATTGCAAAAACCGAATTAATTATATATTTTATTCGTATTATAATATATATAATGGAATTTTTAGAACAAAAAAATGATGGTAAAAATGATTATTATGAATTAAAAAAAGGCACGAAACTTTATAGAGGTGATGATAGAAACATAGATGTTAACGAATATAAACCTAGATTTTTTGTTAAGGAGATAGAACATGCCAAAGTATACGGCAAAATAATTTACGAATTTTCTGTAAAAGAAGATTTAAAATTATTGGCCATAGACAAAAACATTACCTCTTTTTATAAAAGTGTTCCTGAAAATATTCAAATAATTTTAAAAGAAAATTATGGATATGAATCCGGAAAACGTTTATCGGAACCAAAAAAGGATAATGAACTTTTAGATTATATTTGTTCAAAACCTGAATATCATGGATACGCAGCAAATGAAATGCCTACAGAATTGTCTCATTTTGATCCTGAAATAACTATTTGTGAACCAACAATTCATTTATCAACAGCCAACATAATTTCTGAATTATCAGAAGAAGATGTCAAAATGGCTCAAGCGGAAGCAATATTAATAAAACAAAACAAATTAGATAAAGAAAATCGAAGAAAAAAAACTCGACCTGATAAACCAAGTTCGGTATCTCCTATTAAATTTGGTAATAGTAATCTTTTTGTAGATGATGATGACGATGAACCAAATTTAAAACCGATGTCCTTATTTGATGGTGGAAAAAGGAAAACCAAGAAATATTGGAGACATATGAAACCATCCAAAAAGGGACGTAAAACATACAAAAAGAAATTTGGGGCAAAATGTTTTATATATCCTAGGAAGTTGAAGTATCCTATTTGTCATAAAAAAACAGGAAAGGTTGAATGTAAAGGCTTATTAGCCGCCCATAATCGTGCAATGTTAAGTGTAAGAAGAAAATTGAAACCTAAAAAATATAGTTATAAACGGATTACTCAAAAGGCACGCAAATTAGGAAAAAAATATAGATGTAAATGGGTAAAATCAAAAAAAAGAAAAGGAAAAAACTAAATATTAAAAACTTATTATTTATAAATAACAATGAATTATTTACAAATAATTATATATGCAATCATTGCACTCATTATCATAACCTATATGTATATAAAAGTGAAATATCGATTCTGGTCTGCACAACCCGTATTCCATATATACGATTACCATTACTGGTTTTTCTCTCCAGATTATATTTCCAGAAGTTATCCAGAGAAAAACAAGTACACTAACTTTGGTAATATTATTAAATCTAATATATTGAAATTAAATTCTAGAGAGAAAACAGAGACCATTGCTTTATTACAGGATCATTATTTAAAGGATAAATCTATTCATTTCAAACCCGAATCTCATAATATATTTCCTTTTTTTGAACATAATGGTAAGGATACTTGTATTAGTACAATGTATTATGAACAAGGCGGATTTAATTACAAGAATTTAATAGGAGCAATGTTAGGGAAACCACTGCATGTTCATATCAACAAAACATATTTTAAAACTTATTATGTGGAATATTTATGTGTTCATCGGGACCATAGAAAAAAAGGAATTGCTCCTGAATTAATCCAGACCCACGATTATTTCCAACGGCGTGAAAATCCATCTGTCATATGTTCCCTATTTAAACGAGAACACAATCTAACGGGTATTGTACCATTGTGTTTATATGATACATATGTATTTTCATTACACGATTGGAACAAAAAAGTAGCAGTACATCCTGGTATATCTATTTTAAAAATAAATAAGAGCAACATTACCTTGTTAAAAGATTTTTTGAGTAATAATAAGAACAAATATACGTGTTTCATATCAACTGGATTTCAAAATTTACTTACTTTAATTGATACGAATAATTTTATGGTATATTGTGTTATTCAGAATAATCAAGTGTTATGTTGTTATTTTTTTAGGGATGGTTGTACCTATTATGAAGGTACCAAAAGAGTACTAACAAATTTTTGTAATTTTAACAATTGTATTATACCGGATGTTTTTGTATATTGTTATGGAAAAATTATACAAAAACTGAAAAAAAGGTTCCATATTCTATCGATTGAAAACAATAGCGATACAGATAGGATAGTTCAAAAAATTTTATTAACACATAGACCCCTAGTTATTAGTCCAACTGCCTATTATTTTTATAATTATTTAACGAGACCGGTTGTACCTAAAGAATTTTATTGTATTTGTTGATTTACTTTCTAGATTTACGTGATTTTCTAGATTTGCGTGATTTACGTCCTTTTCTGGATTTGCGTGATTTACGTCCCTTTCTGGATTTGCGTATTCTACGAGATTTGCGTCCACCAGTCATACCGGGTAATGAAGGAAGACCGGGAAGTTTTGTAGATCTTTTACCGCCTTTAATACTTCTTCTTGTTTTTCTAGATTTGCGTCCACCTTTTCTAGATTTCTTAGATTTACGTCCTCTTTTTTTACCTCCAGCTTGTAATTGACCAGAACATCCGCAATTTCTTTTTTTACCTCCTAATTGTGCACCTGGAATTTCGCTTGTTCTACCTTCTTCTGTCAT
>Ga0206125_10002307_pt1 | contig 20442 bp, 7 predicted proteins | sample Helgoland_Spring_4_FD_148598 | JGI IMG/M metagenome (GOLD analysis project Ga0206125, IMG submission 148598) | Pelagic subsurface seawater microbial communities from Kabeltonne, Helgoland, North Sea - Helgoland_Spring_Bloom_20160331_1 | ecosystem: Environmental > Aquatic > Marine > Epipelagic ... | reverse complement strand
GGGTGCGAAGATGATGGTAGATATAGCGAAAACGCAAGAAGCATTATGTTATGATGGTACAACTTCAACTGTAATATTAGCAGGTCAATTACTTACAGATTCAGAACATTTATTCACCAAAGGATTACACCCTAATCTCGTTTGCAAAGGATATAATCAAGCGGCTACAATGGCTATAGAATATTTAGATAATTACTTATCTTTTGATGCAAATAAAAAAGAATTGTTACAAATTGCAAAAACAGCAGTTACAGGTAAAACATTAGAATCAGCCATCGAACAAGTTTCAGAACTATGTGTTGAAGCAGTTAATGTTGCAGGTAGTGCGGATAAAGTAAAAGTTGTTGGAATGGCTGGCGGTGCTTTATCTGATTCATATTTCTTTAACGGTGTTGTAGTTAACAAAGATTTTGTTTATGAAGTAGATGAAGAAAATTTAACTAATATAATATTATTAAATTCAGGATTAGAACCTAAGAAGACAGAAAAAAATATTCAAGTCTCAATGGACATGAAAAATTATAGTGCATTCAAATCTTCTGATAAAGATGAGATGTTATTAGAAGCAAAAAGAATTGGCAACATGTTACCAAACGGAGGTGTAGTTTTCATTAGAGATGGAGTAAATGATGATGTAGCGGCTTATTTATCAAAACAAAATATAGCAATAATAAGGAGAGTTCCTGAATCTGCAATGAAAGGATTGTCACTGGCACTAAAATCTCGCATCGCACAAACTCCTAGCGATATAGAAAATTTAATTTCGGGTAATGTTGAAAGAAAAATATTTAATGAAATTAATTACCTATTCGTTAATGGCGGAGACAAATCAAATCAATCTACACTCATATTAAGAGGGGCAACAAGTTCAACTCTTGATGAAGTCGCCCGTGGTTTTGATGATGCGTTAGGTGTAGTGTCTCTAGTCATGAATGGTGGGAAAATTGTAACAGGTGGAGGGTCTACCTATGCTTCTCTTGCTAATTATCTGAGAAGTAAGGCTAATACTGTCGAGGGGAGAGCACAGATGGCTATCAATGCATTTGCAGATGCATTGGAAATATTACCTGCTACCATAGCAGAAAATGCAGGGCATGACCCATTAGATATCATACTTGATATGAGACATGCTATATCAGACGGTGACTATCATATGGGTGTAAATGTAGATGATGGCGGCATTACTGATATGTTGGAAGTTGGTGTTGTTGAACCTTGTGATTTAGTAAGACAAGCAATTCTTAGTGCAACTGAAGTCACTACTGCAATATTAAAAATTGACGATATTATTGCAAAAAGAGGAATAGAATAATGAAAAAACTTTCTGAAAGATTAAAAGTATCTTGTAGGAAATGTAATCATAAACATATACCTATTAGAATATCTGGAAGATTTCATGATGAAAAAAGAACAAGAGTATACATTTGGAAATGCAGAGAATGCGGTCATCTTTGGGAGGACTCAGTGTTCACAAAGGCTATAAAATGAAACCCTTAGCGTCTACCGGGGGTTTCTACATTTTAAAAACAGATGGCAACATATTTTCTTTTATATTATCGTACATTACCCAACGTAGGACAGAGGTACTTCTTTCACCTCTAATCTGTTCCCCCTCATTTCATGATGCATAAAAGGGAAATATAAAAGAACCTTCGGTGTGTTTTTTACACCATGCCAAAAGGTTGGATAACCGACAAGACCATGAGAGAAGCATTTCTAAATTGGTTTGGCAAAACAGAAGAGGATTTTTGATGAAAAGATATGATGATGAAACCTTTGCTCTTGAAGGATGGAATCGTTTTTGGAATTGGCTTGGGAAAAAAATAGGGTTATTAATATGAATGATACTAATTGGGATTATTGGGAAGCGATATTAGAAGGGATGATTGATGAGCAGAATAGATAAAATATTTTGGAATCTTTCTAATAAGTTTCTTTTATGGTTAGCATATAGAAAAGAATAATTATATCATCCAAGAAGGTTTTAATGGAAAATTAGCATAGCAATCTTCGGGATTATCATATGCCGCAGGTAAATCTAGTAAAGCAGTTCTATATGTTGCTAAGTCTGACTTCTGCGTATCTGTTAAATCTGCATACACTAATGTCAATTGATACTTATCAATATTCTTTAATGCACTATTTCTATCTTCCCTTAAATAATCCCATTCTGCTTCAGTAACCATAATCAATCAAACTCCACGAACATTTGTCCTACAACATCACCCATATCTACACTAGCGGCATCTGTTCTTTGTATTCTAATTTCATCTCCGGCGGCAAAGGCAAAGTTAACAACTACACTTCCCTGATATATTGTACTTGAGTGACTTGTCGCCGCTATAACCATATGAGCATCCCCTGAAACTCCTGTATCATCTTGTGAACCACCTTTTTGTACTGAAAGTGCAAAATGGTCAGTTCCGGCAGTTCCACCATTGTTGTTATTTCTATTTATCTTCCAAGTTTGTTCTGCCGTACCAGTAACTTCCTGATTCCTAGTATTTAATGCCAACATTTTGACTCTCCCCGTTTTAGGCATAATGTATCCCCAATGATTTTGACTTGAAGAATAATCATTTGTTGTTGCTTTTAGATTTACTGCACCGGAGTTCATATCACTTCTATTCCACGTATATACTACGCAAGTGTTAAGATTACCTAATGAAGATTGAATTGCTCCATCATCCTTAATTGTTAGTTTAGTAGATACTGCTCCCACTGTTGTACCTGTTTGGAACTCTAAGTAACCACCTCTTCCACTAGCGGCTGACATAGCATTTATTGCCGCACCAACTCCTGCTCCACTACTATCTACATTATGGAAATCAATTCCTGTATATTTAGTATCGGCGGGCATTGAAGCATTACCATTCTTTAATGTTAGAGTCGAAGATGTTCCCGCAGAAACAGTAGATACTCTCAATGCTTCTGTGCTTACAGTATCGTCATCATCATTAATTTCAGTAAGTAATACAGAAAGATACCCACCTTTATCTGTGGTAGCGTGGTTTTCAGAAGCATAACCAACAAGAGCGACAGATGCTTCTGTTATTTTGCTAGGAATATTACCATCATTTGAATCAAAACCAATACCACCAAGCATATTGCTTTCAACCGTAGAAGTATCATTTCTTGTTATCAGTATGCCTTGCTTGCCATCAGCCATATTTCCGTGAATATGTAGTAGAGAAGAAGGAGCGTCTGTTCCAATACCAATCTTACCACCCAAAGGTTGTAGTGAAATATCTCTAGCGGCATTACCACTATTTCTTCCTTGAATCCAAAGTGAATAAGGAGAATCGTCATCTAATCCAAATGCAAACTCTGAATTTTCATTTTGTAATATCTGTCCTGCTACTGCACCAAATGTTAATGATGGTGCGGCAGTTGCTCCCGCATCTACATGTAATTTTGCAGCAGGTGCATTAGTACCAATTCCAATTCTTCCTGCTGAACCATCTGAAAAGAAATTGTTAGCATCAGCATCACTCTCAATTCTTACATCAAAATCATTACTACTACCATCATTAAATACAATATCTTGTGCATTACCATTTACTTTTAGATACGGAGTAGAAGAACCATTCTGTAACACATTGAAACTTACTGAACCATCTCCTTGATAATGTTCTATTTCTGAAGTAATACTAGCCCATTCTTTTGTTTGGTCATAATCACTACCATCATAGAAATGTCCTTTGAATGCTATCTTACCAATTAAATCACCGCTTGATACCGTATTATCAGCAGGATTTCTGAACAATTCAAGCACTGGGCCTGAGTTTGCATCATTATTTGTATTTTCTAATACCATACTTGCTGAATTAGATACTCCCGAAACAACGTGTAAGTTTGTAGAAGGACTTGAAGTGCCTATTCCAAGCCTACCATTGACATACGCACTATTGTATGCTTGTGCCGCACCCGAACCCCCACCTGTTAATCTTAGAACTTCTTCCAATACTAATTGTTGACCACCCGTATCGTTAGCATCACAATAGAAAGACATTTGACCTTCATTAGTAAGACTTGAACCTGTTGATTGATAGGCAATCCTACCATCAGCAGTATCAGTTCTGAATGTGATACCTGCAAAAGAGCCGTCTGTTGTTGATGCATTCTCAATATATAATCCACCGCCTTGAGCATTAGCCCCAATAGCACCTGCACCGGAAGATGAATTATTACCTTGTGGGTCAGTCCTGTTATCTGTGTATTTAAGATGAAGTGGGAACAATGGGGCAGTAATACCTATTCCAACATTACCTGTATCTTGTTTTATAGTAATGCGTGTTTCTGTACCACTATTTGTACCTAGTATTAAATCTTCTGTAGAATATGAAGACAAATTTCCATATGTTCCATTACCATTTATTATTACAGGTTCATTAAAATAAAATCTACCTTGACTTCCTAATATATGATTCCAACTAGAACTTGTACTTCCTAATTTTAAAGTACCATATTGGGTTCTAATTTTTAATTGCCCACTGTCTTCTCCTACGTGAACTTTTGCTAAGTTAGAAGGAGCGGCAGTAGTATCTCCTGTAAGAATCATATAACTAGACAATGTTTTTACTCCGGCTATGGTTTGGTCGCCGCTAGTATAAACTCCATTAGTTACCGTATCAGCATTTCCGGTTACATCACCCGTTAAATCACCTGCAAATGCAGTAGCGGTTACAGTACCACTAACTTGTAATGCAGTAGAAGGACTTGTAGTACCTATTCCTACATTACCTGCTGAATCAATCCTCATCCTTTCTATTGAATAGTCATAATCTTCGCCCCTTGAAGTTTCAGACAAACTTCCTGTGTTGAATGTTAAAGCGTGGTGTGAACCACTCCAAGCAGTTTTAGGTGCGCCGATAGATGCCATAGTCCTAGTAGTAGCATCTGCCTCATCTCTAAACAAGATTTTACTATGGTTGGTAAAATTACTACTTGTTTGATTATTTAATTGGTCGAACATTAAATTACCTTTAGAGAGATGCAACAAATCTTCAGGACTTGTAGTGCCTATTCCTACCTTACCACTACCACCCGAACCATCGAATGTGATTTTACTAGTTCCAATCCAAGAAAGATGTAATTTATTGATGGTATCTTGTACTATTGACCATCTTTCATCTCCGTTTTCTTCAAAGAGAATTGCACCCGAACCACTTGTAGCATTAATTGTTTGAGTGGAATTTGCTCCTGCTAATTCTAACAAAGTTGCAGGACTCGTAGTGCCTATTCCGACTTTACCCGAAGAATCAATTCTCATCTTTTCTGACCCATTTGTATTAATCCGAAGGGAGTTATCTCCGTGATAATAAGATAAACGCCCAACCGCATTTGCGTCAGAATCAGCAAATAAAACTCCGCTATATCCGTTTGTTGCGTTGCCTGTCAATTGCATATACGCATTAGTAGTAGATGTAATTTCTAAGTTGTAGGTAGGGTTTGTTTCTCCTATTCCGACTTTACCATCATGAGTTATTCTCATTCTCTCTGTATTACCATCATCGCCAGCGTCGTTAGTGGAGAATACTAAGTTTGCATCGTGATTAGCCGCAGTAGAACTTGCACTTGTATCTCTTACTGCCGATATTGAAGCACTTAAACTATCAGAATCTGATTCTGTGCTAACATCAAATCCAATACCTGCAAAAGCATCAGTAGTCACTGTATTATTTCTAAGTAACAACAATTGTCCAGAAAGTTCATTCGTGTTAGCAAATGTTGTATTATCGGCAAACTCAAGATGTAGTAAAGCAAGTGGGTTACTATCACCTATTCCTACATATCCTGTGGTCTTATGTATGTTGAGGTTAGTAGTTGCTAGGTCATTCGTTCCACCAAAACTTCCATAATTCGTTTCGGAGACAACATAGATAGTAGTATCATTATCTGCAATAGCGATAGATGCCATATTGTCAGTTGACTCAAACTTCGCCACGCCATTACTACCACCCGAATTAACGTGTAATGTATTGGAAGGACTTGCAGTTCCTATTCCGACACTACCACTATCTTGAATCCTCATCTTTTCTGAACCGGAAGTTTGGAAATTGATTGCACCACCTGTACCAACATTTGAACTATCGGCACGAATACTGAGATTCCCATTATTATTCATAATGCGAGCCATTGGGTCATTAGTAGCATCACTATCTACTAATTGTAGTTGAGGTAAAGAACCACTTATTGCTGCTATACCTGCACCATCATAAGTAAAGGTTGCTTCACCGTTTAACCCGGTAGAACTAGTGGCAGTAATTATTCTATTATTAGCCCCATTAGCGAAAGTAAACGGACCAAAATTATTGTCATTATCGAAAGCAGAAAGAGGAATTTCAGAAATTAATTTTCTTTTATCAGCACCATTGTCTAAAATGATTAATTCATCTTCAGTTCTAGCAACAGCCTGTGTCATATCTGTTAATTCAGACATATCTAAACTAAGAGTATCACCGGATAAGGCAAGTCCAACACCTGCGGCCAAATTCGTGTTGTCACTTATATCAATAGCACTAAGTAAAGCCATACTACCTAGACCTAAATTAGTTTGTGCGTTTGTTTTTTGTGTACCACTTAATCCTTGACTGTTAGTATCAACTCTAAGTCTATTACCTAACGCGGTAGTCATAGTGCCTGTAAAATCAGCATTATCATTGATTGCTGCTGCTATTTCATTTAATGTATCTAATGCTCCGGGTGCACCATCAATTAAACCTGTGATTTCTGCATCAACGTATGCTTTAATGGATTGTTGTGTGGCTATATGAGTAGCAGAATTAGAAGCCATATTATCTTCATCTTTAAGTCCTGCAATGTCAGATAAATCTCCTGTTGCTATCGTTATAGATGCAGAACCATTGAACGACTGTCCTGCAATATTTCTTGCAGTAGCAAGAGTAGTAGCAGTATCAGCATTACCTGTAAGAGCACCTACAAAATCGGTAGATGTGATTGAAGATGCATTGGTCATCACTTGGCCATCTACACGTATTGAATCAATAACTATATCTCCAGTACCATTAGGTGATAATTGTAAGTCGCCATTAGAATTTGTAATAGATATTGTATTACCATCAATCCTAACATTGTCAATATTGGCTTGACCATTAGATAACTCAAGATTACCATCTGTAAGAGAGACATCCCCATTTTGTACTATTATACCTTTTTTTGTAATGAAATCTTTTTCCGCCATCTAATCACCTCATATTTCAAATGCTTGCCAACCGACTTTAACAACATATGCTTTACTGGCTGTATTACGTGTAGCAACTAGTCTCAAATTACCACTATTAATATCCGCTGTATATGTGGCTAAAGTTGCAGTATTACCATCAGAACGAACGGATGCATAAGTTGTAACATGTGCTTCAGTGGCATTATTACCAGCACGACCATTATGATTAATCACCAATTCACTAGTTTCATAGATATTATCAGTAGTATTTCTTATTTCCACTGTCAATTTACCACCACCAAAGACTTGTGTGTTGTATAAAACTATTTGAGTAACTGAAGCATTACTTGCAATAGAACCACTGGCGTAACCAAAACCTACTCCATCACCTACTTGTAAAGGTGCTTTTGGAGATGTAGTCCCAAAACCTACAGCATCTTCACTAACATCGACATACAAAGTATCGGTATCAACAACGACATCGCCAACACTAGTTATACCACTAGCACCAACTGTGGCAAGCGTAGTATTTATTGTATCAACAAAACCAGTTGCAAACCTTACACTGGAAGAACCTAAATTTAATGCACTATCTGAACTAGGGAATATATGTTGATTAAACGTCCATGAATCTGTAGCATCAGCAAACAATATACTTTTATCACCTTGTGATGACATAAGTGCAATACCTCCACCATTAACACCAGCATCATTTAATTCAGAACCACTAGGTGAATGACCTAGTTCAATCAATTTGTCGTCTACACTGAGTGTTGTAGAATTAATCGTCGTTGTTGTACCATTTACAGTTAAATCGCCTGTAACGATTAGATTTTGTCCTATCGTAACTGCCGCATTATTAGGGCCTATTGCTGTTATAGTAGGTTGTGAAGCATCAATTCCAATAACACTACTACTAGCAGTTAATCCTGTGCCGGAAAGCAACGTAGCCACATCTGCAAATGCTTCTTTCTTAGTTGCACCAGTAGCACCTCCGTCTAAAAAGAGAATATAATCTCCATTTGCAATAGCCGCTTCAGTAACTGAACTTAATACTGGTACATCACCTTCAAGTGCAATTTTTGATGTATTTGAATATAAACGACTATCATCACTATCTAACCACAGTGTGCGGGCAGCAACACTACCATTGCTACCACTTGGATTACTAGAAACGCTGGCTTTAAACGATATACCCGATACATCGGCCAACGTACCATTCATAATTATTGGTCCTAAAGAACTCAACACATTACTAGCAGACCAGTTGAACACACTAACATCGCTAGAAAATGTACCATCTGCTGCACCTAATTGAATTGCTGTTGCACCACCAGAAGAACTACTAGATACAAAACCGCTAGATAGCAATCTTTTCCAATTACTACCATCATATTGAAAAATTGAGCCTGTTTGTGGTTGACAGGTTACGTTTAGACCAGTTGAATCGAATGTAATATTGTGAGTAGCAGATGCTGCATTAGTTACAAATATTCTATGACCGGGAGGAAATGTACCGCTTGGATTAAGATTTAAATTTGCACCGGGTGTAATGTACCAATGATTAACACCATCAAACTTGAAAGTCTGTGCAGAATTACCAGCATATACTTTCATTCTGTCTGGTCCTAATCTAAAAGTTCTTCTTGCACTATCTTGATTACCAGAATAATATAAAACATTATTAGAAGCATCATCTAATCCCATCCACATTGCACCAAATTTAGATGATGTAAATGCACCATTTTCTTCTGAGCCGCCATGCATACCATCTAAATCACTGTGTGAATCTATCCTATTGGCATCACCATTCACGGCTTCTCCAATTACACCATCTAACATTGGGCTGAAATACATAGGCGAAGGTCTAATGAAGGTTCTATGGTCAAAGACTTCCTGTATGTCTACATTCAAATCACCTCCACCTGAACTTTGATATGTTGCTCTAACAGTACCAAGTACAACAGTTTGTTTAACATCTAAATCTAAACTACCATTCAACCCTGAAGGGTCAGTTAAGAAACCTATAGGTGTTGCAGGAAATGATGTAGTGTTGCTGCTTTTTTGTATCATTATATTTTTACGACTACTATCATTATAAGAACAAACATAAATTACAAATAAACACTGTTCACCGCTTGAAAGTGCTGTATCTGAACCTTCACAATTAGAATCAACTAATGTAACATTATATGTGTTAGGTGCACTAGAACCATAACCATTAGCAAAAGAAACTAACAAACCATCTATAACAGCATAACCTCCTTTTATTGTTATAGTGTGATTACCATCATGAGATATAGCACCTGATATACTTGTGGGTGTATTACGGTGAGCAGATTCTGTATGACTATCTTCTAATAATATTACACCATTGCTATGTACACCTTCAATTAAATTAGTCAATGAAGGAGACATGATGTAACTACCATCTGTTAATTTAGATGTATGACCAGAAGTTGCATTACTACCCATATCACTTGACCTCCAATATCATCTGTATTTTCATTTCGTTATTAGATGTTTTCAATAAAGGACGAAATACATGTCTAGTTACAGGTGTAAAACTATCTGTACCTCTAATTTGTAAGTAAACTTCTTTTAAGGATTCGTCAAAAGAATAACTAGTTGGAATATCTGCTTCGATTAACAAATTAGAATTATCTAAAATTTTAATAGTAGGTGTAAGAGTTAGAGCAGGTCTACCTGCACTACCATCGTTTGCAGTAGCAGGTGTGCCATCAAAACCTAATGTAATTTCATTTATATTGTCGGCAATAGTTTCTATCATTAATCTCTTTAAATGTGTATTGACTGGCATTATTTATCACCTATTATTGTAATTGGTAGACTTTTATTCAATCCTAGATTCTGTATTTCTCTTGATACATTACTGAATTGGTCTGCTGTTCCGTTAGACATGCCAGTAAATGCGACTATGTTGTTCAAATTAGATGTTTTGGTAATTGCAACATTGCCGACTGTACCTGCTGAAGAATTGGTAAGATTAATTTTAGAACTATTGCTACCATCTACAGCAAGTATGAATCCATTGTTGTGTCCATTTGAACTTTCTATTGCCGCTTTTAATTCTAAGGCTGTAGCAGCCGTGTTTGCCCCAAGTTTATAATATACCAAAGCATGACCATTTTCAGTTGCAGTATCACCTGTATTAATAGTATAATCACTAGGAGTTGCATGATATTTTTTAACTGTAGAACCATCGCTTAGAGTGATATATGCGTCTACGTAGGCTAAATTTACACCTCCTGTAAAATTAGTTTTAGCGATATCAGGCATACTCCCACCTATAGTTGTAGTTCGATTACCATCAGTACCAACAGTGGCTTGCGTTAAAGATAAAACATTACCATCTCTTGTAATTGCTATTTTATTATTATGTCCATTGGCATGTAAAATAGCGGCTTTTAAATTTCCAGCAACGCCTTGTGGTGATAAATCATTTCTAAATAAAACGTAATTTACACTATTTATTGTTTCAGTCATACCATTAGTCACACTAGTACCATCTGCTTTCCTTTGTCTAGCATGATATTTTTTAGTCGTACCATCTGTACTGATTAATTGTAAATAATCACCAGTATAAACAGCATCTGCACCACCAGTAAAACCAGTAAGAGTGAAATTACTAGTAGTAAATCCTGCCATTGTTATAGTTTGTGCAGATGCAGCATTTACTGATTTTGAATTTATAGTGATTGGTGCTCCCACATAAGGTATAGTTGCAGTTCCGGCTTGATTACTATTGGCATTAATTGCCGCCATCATATTTGTAGCAGTTGCATTAGCATCGCCACCTCTTTGATATAAAATAAATTGAAAAGCGTTATCTGCTGTTGTATCACCATCTGTATCTACAATAAAAGACGGAGATGGAGAAGAACCATTTGAATTAGGACTGATAGGTGTACCTTGAGGTACAACTAAACCATTAGTATTAGTTTTTGTCCATGTACTACCTGTTAAATTAACATAATAATCAGGATTTATACAAAGTAAGTTATATCCATCACTAGAACCACTTCCAGCATTATGTTTTAATGTTACATAATCTGTTTGAATAGCAGGGTCTCCATTTGTTGGTGGTGTTGATGCAGCAGGATTAGTTTTGAATAGTATTGTACCAATAGAACCACTAGCACCAGTATCAAGAGGAAATGCATTAGTATTTACAGTTACACTTGATGTAGCGGCTACTGCCCTTGTGATTGTTGGTATGGAATTACTACTAACTGTGAGCGAGCCTGTAGCAGCCACTGCTGGCGTTGAAACGGTATATTCCTGTATAGTGCTTGCACCGCCAATACCTCTTCTTCCAGAGTTTTCTCCAAGTAATAATTTTTCATGGTCTACATTGATTATAGTGATTAAAGGTGTTACATTTATTTCTAAAGAATTGAAAAAATTAAAATTTTCAGTTTGTATTTGCGTTTTTGTATCTACCGTAGATAAAGAGGATAATGACATAGCATCTTTTTCTATGTTCTGTAAAATACCTTCCACCCCATCATCTACTAATAAAAATTTAAAGTCGCTATCTTTAGTTATAGTCCTGTGAGTAGTTTCCGATACAACATAATTAGTACCGCTATAATTAATCATATCGCCCGGTCTAATATAGAATTTATCAGGTACTTTTTCAATACTAATACTACCTTGTTGTACTGAATTGGCTTGTAAAATGTTTCTAGCCATCTTACGAGCAGCCTTTTTAGATTTAATTGTAGCATCAAAAATAGGACTAGTTGCAACTACGTCATTACTATTTACACCTTGTTGCTTTTCTCTATCATCGATTGTAATTGATACATCATCATTCAAAGCATTCGGTACACCTGTGATAGAAATGCGATTTGCAGTAGATGATATAGGGTCTTTACTTTCTTTACCTTCCTTTAAGTCTCTATCCATACTGTAATGTTGTCCACTATCATTAAATGGTGTATAGAGTAAATTTCCCTCTTTTGTAAAATTTAAAAGACGATTATCATGTCTTGAAATAAACTTTAGACTAGATAATAGATTAACATTATTGAAATCCAATGCAACAAAATCATTAGATAAATTTCTTCTATTACTAGTATTATTTGCAATAGATAAAGGCTTTCCTAAGAGAGTTGAATTTAAATCACCATCGATATCTTTAGTAAGCCTTGTTATAATATCAGTAGTTCTAAAACCAACATCTACAGAAGTTCCAAAATGTACTTTTTTAGATTTAAAACCTATCTCCTTCACAGATTTACCTTTCATGTTTTTTAATTCAACCCTTAATCCTTTATTGGTAGATTCAGCAGAATCCCAAATTAATCTTTCATTAATATCATCTTGTCCATATATTATCTTGGGAATTTGATTTTTTCCTCTAGGCGACCATATATCTTTTTTGTAACTATTTTCACTATGAGTAAAAAGTAATGTGGATTGTAATTCTGACATATTATATGCTTTTTCGGTACTTATACTGTACTTTGATGATTGTTTATTAGTAATTGTAACTATATTATTACCTACACTTTGTTCTGTAATTTTACTATAATGTACCGCATTATCTATAAATTCAGGTTTTCTTACATCAGTCATATGACTATCCATTGATGTATTAAAATTAGATTTAGTAGATTGAATTAAAGTCATGATGCATCACCTGTATGGTCGCTTGTATTATATGTGACATCACCTTTATGTCCTTTAGGGTGTAATGATTGGCTAAAACGAGGTTTAACGTTATAATCCATACGTTTATCTTCATCGTCTGTATCATCTTCTTGTCTTCTCCTTGCAGCATCGGAACGATGGTGTTGTAAAGTGTTTTCAGATATAATTAGTCTTGATACAGTAGATTCTAAATTGGTTTTATCAAAACCGCTAACTTCTGTACCGGGTAATTTAGGACCAAAACTCAATGGGGTTTCCAAAGAACTAGTTTCATCAAACACGAAAACAGGATAATAAGGGCCATTACCATTTGCACCATCAGTACCCCCAATGTACGTACTATGACCTTTCCCTGTAACAACTTCATAATTGAATAAACCATATTTACCACCGCTAGTAGCATAAAGATAATTCAAATCATACTGCGGTGATGAGGTATGTAATGCATTATTCATACGGAACAATTCAACGTGTTGTTTATCCAATAATCTGATAGGTCTTACTAAGAATCTTACAAACGAATCGATATTATTGTTTCTTGTCGTAGTCGTATTATATCCAGTAGAGTGTTGATAAGGATTAGATGTTTTATGGGAATTACCTAAACTATTTCTACCCCATCCAGTGTCATCAAATACACCTGCATACGACTTAGATTCTAAAATATAAGAACCGCCATATGGTCTAAATGGATTAGTGTGAGAAAATCTCAATACAGCGGATATTGGAGAACCATTACTTTGTCTGGAAAAATCACTTGTAGTAAAATCAGCATCTGCTAATGTTTGTCCTGTTTGTAATGCACCATGTAACACAATTCTTTGACCTACGTTTCTATCAGTATGTAGGCTATGTGCTTCAGTGTTAATAATTATATGATTATCTTCAGTTTCATCTTCCGTTATACCGTCTATACCGATTCTAGGACTGGTTCTACTAATTGCATCTTTATGTGGTGAAGAACCTGATATAACTTCAGTTCTGTCACTCACAACCGCTTCAGGTTTCAATAAACCATCTTCTTCAATATTTAAAGTGGCACTTATACCACGTTCAACTTCATTATTTTGTAACACTTCATCTCTTGGTCTAAGTAGTCCTTCACCAAACAAAGGCTCTGCTGTATGATGACTTAATACTACACCAGTTGTTTCTATAGGTGTAGATAAGGCAGTAAGTATATCTTCATTGAAATGAGTAGGGTATCTTACACCCCTACCATTACCCATATCACCTACTCGTAAGGAATGTGTAGGTGCAAACACATCTACTAATGTTGCATTTGAATTATTATTTTCATAATTATTTACTCCACCAAATCTTGGTATAGAATGTCCACTAGAAAGAGCAACTTGACCGTCACTATCTAAAACATATTTGACATTAAATATAGGTTTTCCATTATTCCATATTCTTGCTGTTGGGTTTCTGTTGTTGGTTCTGTCATACTCATATGCGTCTCCACAATCCCATACGGGTCTCATACCAAAACCACGCACAGGAGCACGTCTAACGTCTTCCCCACGTTCATTGCCCCACCAGTCTACCAAATAGTATTGTGCGGCTACAGAGAGGTCTGTAATGCCCTTCCCTTCACCATCTCCCCACCAATCTCTCGATGTCTTAGCAGCAGAAACTGAGCCGGGTGTAGGTTGTCTTAAAGTACGGATAGGAACACCAAAAGGTCTAGTCATTCTCCTACCTTGACTGTATCTAACTTGATTATCAGCCTTATCTATACCTAACATACCTGTAAAATTAGTGTGTCTTTCCATAATACCTACATTAGTTTTAGGTGCAGTAGCGGAAGATAAACCACTACCGCCACGATACAACCAACTGCTACTGTATAATTCACTTTGTATAAGAGGTCCAGAATCATAATCTCTAGTGTTAACACCACTACCACTCGCTGTACCTTCATAATGTGCTCTTGCCCCTAGTATACCCCATCTAGGTTTATTTAATGGCTGTCTGACGGCTATACGGTATCCATATGACCTTCTTTCCAATGAACCTGTATCTTGTGTAGATATACCGCCACTTACAGCATAATCGTTATCATGGTCTGTATCATACCATCGTTTTTTCATAGAATCATAATCACCGGGTACATCCCATGAAGTAACTGCAAGCATATATTCCTCTAAACTACTCGCTTGTGGTCCTCCACGACTACCGCAAGGCCATAATCTGTTGTACATTGTAGAACCAAAATCACTACCACTAGCACCACCAGAATCATTATTTGAATTAGCATTAGTTATATCGCCTATTTTTTGACCAGTAGATTGTGGGACTTTAATTTTAAATGCAAAAGGACCATTACTCATAGCGTAAGTGGCTGCATGATAATGAATTGTTTCAAAATGTTCTGGAATAGCATTATACATATCCGCATCCACAGCATTACCATCCCAAGCCCTAGAAGTATTATCTGAAAAATATGTATACGGTTTACCTAAGTTCTGATGCCACATACATAAAAATGCATCAGGTAAGTATAATGAAGAAGTATCACTACTACCTTTAATTATGTCATTAACATAATGTGAAAATACACTTTGTTTTTTATTAGTTAGTATATTTATACTATTAGAATTAATTAAAGTTATTATTACACCTGCATATAATTTAGTATAAAAGGTAGCACCATCACCAGAATTAGATACTTCTATCCTAAATGGTAAATTTATAGCATCAGCATCATGCCCATCGCGTTTTGTGTACGTTGTAGTATAAGTTTCACCATCTTTACCTATTACACTAAGTTTTTCACCAAACTTAGGTTTAACAGGAAATAAACTACCATCGTCTACATTAATGAACCCACCACTAGCATCAAAAGATACAACTGTACATTTTGGTATTATAGATGTATTTTGTAATAGTTTAGAATATATATCAGGATATATAGAAGGATATCCTTGTAATGTTAATTGATTACCTATACTTCCATATGTACTTTTACTAAATTGATAATAATCATGAGGTGAATATTGTGCATTTTTCCCATTTCTATCTGATATATTTTGAATTACATCTGAACTCACATCTGCAAATAAAACACTCCACCACGGAATATTCAATGTATAGCCCGGCGTTGCTTTACTAAACATAGGTGAATATGGGAAGCCCTGTCTTGAAAAAGAAGGCGTTTCATGTAAATTTACACCAAATGCGTTGTAAAGTAGTAAAGGAGGTATATTTGTAAATTGACTTCCAGCATCAGGGTTCAAATCTAACATCATTTCATTAATGAATATCTCACAACCTCTTACATCTGCTTGCGTGGCTCTTGCTAAAGTTAAAACTAAGCCTCCGACAACAGATTCATCATGTGTAAGCCCAATTACAGTGTTTACTTGTTGGCTAGTTAATGCATTTGTGCTATTATTAAGGTTAAAACCTTGAATTTGTCCAGAATGAAGGTTTGGTTGTATGACTATTTGGTAAGCACCTACTTCAGCAGGGTCAGGGAAATGATTGGCTAAAGTATAATTTGCTGCTGCTGCAAGCACTATACTGTGACCACCTGCTTTATTTTCTTGTCCAGCATCACCAACAGTCGCTAAAACACCATAACCATCCCATTTTACACCTGTTTCAAACATTAAGGTAAATGCCCCACCATGTATATCGCTAGGACCACTAGGTGCAGCATTTATCCCACTAAAGTTGATTTCAGACTCTAAAGGATTGATTTTTTCTGTTATAGTCAAATCTGATTTAACAACAGGTCTATCAGTAATAGCATCTATTAATTCTTGTGCTAAGGTAGAGTCTTGAGTCTTTATACTCATAGCATATTGCGCTGTATTTTTACGGTATACCGATTGATATAACGGATGTGCCCAATGACCGGGAAGCATCGGTAATGTGGCATTAACATAGTGATGACCCATTCTTGGGTAAGGCATTGGTGTCAATACAGGCTTACTATATCTGTTATATGCAATGGTTTCATCTCCTGTATACTGTGTATGAGCCATATCAGGAGAATTACCGCTAACTTCAGCATGGTCACGTAATCTACGAGCAGCAAATAATCTTGCACTACCTGCTGGCATATAGTAAGAAGGGACTATTTTCAGATTAGTTACAGTCTGTTCAGCCATAAAAGTTTCAAAATCAATATCGCCTACTACTGTTAAAGTTGTACTATTTTGAGCGATATAGGAACATATAACGCCTTCATCTGTAGTAGGATTATACACTCTAAGGAATTTTCGACCATCTTTTATTTCTTTAGTTCCAAAACCTGCATTAAACACATTCGCATTAAGAGTAGCGTCTATAACTAACGCATTTGTAGTTGCATTCCAACTAGATACAGATACTGTATCGGTTTCTATACCGGAAGCATGTGTATATACCGTAGGATAACGGTGTGTATGTGAATGAGACATTTTCGTTATATGAAAATATAACGCTCTATCATGTAGTTCATAAGAAGAATGTAAAGAAGCATTGTCCCATCCGTCATTTGTGCTTTCTAAAGATAAACTATCTATATGTTCCCAATTATGATTTTCATAAGTTGGCTCTGCTCTTGGATTGCTAACACTATTATCGAACAAATAACCTAAATCATCTGCACCTAAGTCTGGATGTATCATACCACCAGAACCCATAGTTTCATTTTGATATCCTTGTATCGGGTCAAACCCTCCCCTAATCACTATATTTCCCGGTATGTGATTTGGATTTGGTATACGTAGTTTAAGATTGGGAACATTACCACTGTTTGCTAGAGCAGGTGCTAAACCAGTTGTACCTCTATTAGTAGGCACTCTAAAACCACGTATAATTGTACCAAGTGGACTACCACCTTCTATAGTGTGTTCTTGACCAGCATCATCTGTCACATTGATACTTTCAAATTGTAATTCTTCATTTGGTATATTGAGTACATTGTTAACTATACGTGGGTTGGTTGTTGCAAGTTGAGGATGGCTAAGTTCTTGTGCTTGTAATATAGGCAACATTGCACTATTTGTTGTTTCAAAAGAAAATCTCACATTACCATATATTTTTTCTCCAGTGGTATACGCAGTATTACTTACCACTCTAGTCATGAACGGTACAGCCCCAAGACCTCGTGCATTAATTGCTGGTAAACTTAAACTACCCCCATCCATTCTTTTCCATACAACATTTTCTATTGAAAAATTCTTAGCGGGTGTTTTAGATTGCATTTGATAAGCATTTACATCTTGCATCCAAAAATTATTACTATAACCTGATAATTCAGTAAATGCTGTACCTGAATATTTATCAGCCGCTACATTTCTTTCTACGTCTGTATCAGTTTCTAAATTCATTGAACCTATAGAATAAGATAAATCATTAATTAAATCTCCAGTTTTTGCTCTATCAGGTGTAGCATTCTCTAAATCTTCGTCAGTGCTAATTGCTGAATGTAAATGTTTAGTTGCATTAGATGGGAATAATGAATCAGCCCAATTTGCACTCGTTGTTGTACCTACAGGCATAGCCATATCGCTTACAATTAACGCTTCTACATTAGGACCAGCGTTTGCAGGAGCAATGAATCTATCTTGACCATGTATACGCTCATCCCAAAGTGTTGTACCTGCAAATGTAATTGGATTACTACTTTCACCTTTGACATGTAACCAATCTCCTACAGCAGTTATCCCATCTCTATCAAATTTAGCGATTAAAGCACTTTCAGATTCATTAGTAACAACTAAGAATGCACTCGTGAATATACCTTGATGGGTAGTTAAATCTTCAGTTATATCAGTATAGTTTATTGGGTTAAAACCTGATGTTAAGTTTGTATCTTCTGTATCTCTGAATGTAAATGCTCTACCTTCAGTTTGCATACTGTAATCTGTATAAGGAGTAGTAAGATAAGTATTCAAATTAGAAAGAGAGTCTATACCGTCTATGACATCAGTGCTTTCAGGGCTATTTATCATAGGGTTAATTGCAGATAAATGACCGTAAGTATTCATTACAGTTCCTGCTGAACCATAAGGAGAAAAATTAAGCATTTGATGATATGCACCTAAACCAGCAGCATAACCAGTACCTGATGTTGTTTTAGTAATTTTTAAACTGTTAAGATACGAGTACCTTTCGCCATGCCAACCAATTGCTCCAATAGGTTTAGTTCTATCAACAGCGTCAACAATACCAGAAAAATGTGCTTGAGTCATATGGTCACGAGTTGAATCATCTTCGTTATTAAAACGTATAGTGCCCGCTTTAGCCCAAACAAAACCAGTATTGTTCACAGTAGTATCGGCACTACCGTCTGCTGCTTCTTCTAATTCAGTTGCACCTGTTTTCCTATTAGGTGCTAAATAAAATTTCATGTATATATTGCTACCTGATTTTATTATACTTCTATTAGAATAAGCGGCATAACGAGGTTCACTTGTTGTAGAATCGTTTAAATTAATTCCTGTTCTTATCCAACCACACGCTGGTATTGATTCAAGGAAAGCGTAGTTGGCATCATTATTAGTTATGTTAGCGGTTCTAAAATTATTATTAAATGCGGTAGTATAACTACTCACTGTACCTATATCTACCCATCCGTACCTATCTTGTCGCATTGCATTACCCATAGATGGCATATGTGTACCACCTATTGCTTTCAAAGCACCAGCACCCGGAAATGCATTGATTGCTGCACCTAACACAGTAGCCATTTCTTCTCCATTTTGACAACGTGTGGCATCAACAACAATGTATTCCATTTTTGTATTTCCAATTGAAAAGTCTGTACTACTACCAACGTAATCTTGTATTGTACCAGTAAGTGGACCTGCAACTCTAAATGCTGTAGGATGAATTTGATTATCTCTAGTCCAAGTAGAAGATGAATTTCCACCTACAATACGAGTATTTTTCTTAGGATGCACTGAATTAAATGTGAGTTGATTATCCAACCAAGAACCACCTGCATGAAAACCCCCATCCATATGGTAAATCATATCGGCAGCCATTGCTATGCCAAAGCCAATTGTAGGATTATGATTCATTGGGTGTATTCTTGAATCATACGTAGTTTCAGCAGTTATAGTTTGACCGAAAAACCTACCATGTTGTGGTCTTTGTCGATATTTTATATTAGTATAACCAGCAGGTGTTTCCCAATTCACAGGAACTTTCCAATGAAATGCTGTTCTAGCATGATAATATGCAGACTTGTCGGGTAAATATTCACCAGCATTATTAGTAATATGATTAGGAAAACACATTCTTGCCGCTGACGAAAAACGAGGTACACGACTCCAAGTATTACTACTTGTAATAATTTTACCAGAAAAAGGCTCATTTACATTATGAGTAACGGCATCTGCTGCTGCATCATCAGCAATTTCTTGAGTAAAAGGAAATGCTTGACCCGGCCCAAATATTAGATATGTTGTCTTATTTTCTGTACCGTCACGATGGTCTTCATAACGGGCTGTTGGATGAGCAAAACGTAATACTAACGGTACAGGTTTAGCCTTAACAACACCAGAACTATACGCAGTTACACCTATATCTAAATCAGGACTAAGCATATTATTTTTATTGAAAAATGGAGATATGAT
>Ga0206125_10002303_pt1 | contig 20465 bp, 11 predicted proteins | sample Helgoland_Spring_4_FD_148598 | JGI IMG/M metagenome (GOLD analysis project Ga0206125, IMG submission 148598) | Pelagic subsurface seawater microbial communities from Kabeltonne, Helgoland, North Sea - Helgoland_Spring_Bloom_20160331_1 | ecosystem: Environmental > Aquatic > Marine > Epipelagic ... | reverse complement strand
TAAAAATTTAAATAATAATAATAAATTTACTTTAATTTTAGAAGATGATGTTGTTTTAGAAACAAACTTTATGAATTATATTTTTACATCTTTAAATCAACTACATAATAAATATTTTGATTTATTGTATCTAGGATGTAATCTAGATAATAAAAATGATAACCATTTAATATCAAATAATGTTCTTTCTGTAAAACATCCAAAAACAACAACAGCATATTTAATTAAAAACTCTAACACAAATAATATTTTAACAACTATCCAAAATAGTTTCAATGAAATAGATGAAGCTTATTCTCAATCATCTCAATTAGTAAAATATTGTATTTATCCTATGATCGCATATCAAAAAAATCTAAAAAGTGATATTGTATCAACAAATAATTATGGATATTATCATGATAAATTTTATTACTAATAATAAATATTTTTTATTTTAAATATTTGATTTAATTCAAGTAAATCAATATTAAAATTTGGATTTACATATACATTATTTTTTAACATCAAATCATTTACATTAAATAATATGTTTGGGGTTTGAATTATTTCATCTATGTAATTACAGTTTTCAAAATTATTATATAATAATAATATCTTAATATTCTTATTTATTAAAAAATTATTTACTAAATATTTACTTAATTTAACTTTTAATTCCGTATTTATTTTTTCATATAATTCAACATAATATATATTTATGTTCTTATAATATTGAATTAAATCAATTGTATTTTGTAAATCTTCTTCTAAATTCTTATGGCTATATATAAATATATGAATATTATAATAAAATATATCAACAATATTTGATATATTTTTTAATATATCTATGTTATTATCTTCAATAATTATTATTAAATCTTGAATTTCCTTTTCTTTTAATATAATCTTAGTATTCTCACAATCTTCTTTTTCTTCAAATACATTTTGTAAATATTTTATATATATTTTTTCCATCATTTTTGAAAATAAATTATTATTATTGAATATATAATCAATATTTTTTATATTCTCAATATAAAATTTTGTATAATTATAACAATAATGATAAGTAACTAAATCATTATCCATTTCATTTTCATTATTAAATAATAAATATTCTTCATTGTAATTTGGATAATAAAAATATTTATTACTTAATAACTTTATCTTTTTCTTCTCCTCATTACATAAATTTTTATACAATTTTGATGGTAAAAATAATGAAGCATCTGTCCATTTATTATTATCAAAATGACTTTCATAATTATCAATTATTAACTTAATAAAACTATTTCCCTTTTTACTCATCATAATCGCATTTCCTAGTAAATCCATCTCATCCTTATAACTTTCCTGAATTCCCAATACTAAATTATTATCTAATAATTCATTATGTGATTTTACACATAAAGTATCAATATCATAATATATTCCACCATATTTATACAATAATAATAATCTTAAATAATCACTTTTATGGGCATAATGATATACTTCTTTATTATTAAAACTCAAATTATTATAATTTATATAATTTAATATTACATATTTTTTTATCTTATTCCACCAAATACCATATGGTTCATATTGATAATGAAAGTATATTTTTAGTGGTTTATTCATTAAAATATTCGACAAAATACCATAATAATATAAAAATGGAAATGGTTCATTTTGTTCTTTAAAACCATAAATATAATGTACAATATTTGGAATCCCTTTTTCAATAACAGTATTATAATAATTATCCGCAATTTGAATCAATTTTGTATAATTATTTTTATTATTATGTTTTAATAATATTTTCTTCTTGAAATTAAAAATATCTTTGTATAATGTATCATATTTTATTTCTTTTATTTTATTTAATAAATAGAAATATTCATTATCTTCATTTACTAAATACTTATTATTATTTATTGTTTCACTATTTCCGCCCTTATTTCTACATATTGGTATTAAACCATAATTCATTCCTTCCAATAAAACAGTAGCACCTGCTTCACTTTTAGATGGACTTAATATTATATCATTCTTCAAATAAACATCACTCATATTTTCATATTCAATATAATCATGATAAAATATATTCTTTTTATTTACAATACTTTTTAAAAAATACTTTTTGTAATTATTATCTATATTACCATAAATATTAAATATATAACTATTCGATTTACTGAATTTAATTAATATTTCTAAAAAACTAACTGGACATTTATGCTCATCTATTCTACCTACTATAGCAATATTTTTTACTATGCACTTTTTATTTTTAATATTATTAATATTTCTATCCATGATTGTCTCATAATCTTTACACTCATTTACTCCTAAATAATTAATTACTTTAATTATATTATTCCATGATAAATTCATGTCTTTTTCTTGATATAAATTAATAGTTAAATTATAATCATAATTTACTACATCATAATATTTATTTACACTATGTATTATTTGTATTACATTAATATTATTTTCTAATTCATTAAATAAATAATATTGATGGTCAAAAATAATATCAAAACGATTTAATAATTTTAATAAATCATTTTTATCCTGATAATAAATAATATCTATTTTTAAATTTTTACTTACTATACTTTCATAATTTTTATTTAATAATAAATAATTTTTACATGAACTATATTTTAAAAAATTTTGAATAAATATTTCACCACCACCACATTTAAAGAAATGTACAAATAAATGTCCTATTTTTTTTACACTTTCCTTTTTTTGATTAATTGCTATTAACTCATTTTTATACACTATTTCTTCACTTTTATTATTATCAATATATTTACCTTTTAACAAAAAATAAAAGATTATTTTATCTTCATCGTCTAAATCAATTTTATTTATATTTTTATATAATTTGTAATCAAAATTATTGTATTTTTTATAAAAATCTTTCTTATTTGATATATAATTATTATAAACTCCATAATTTATCCAATGTATAATTAATTCTTTATCATTTTTATCTTTTAATTCTTCATATGCATTTTTGTAAAAATGAGAATCAAAATATGGATATTTAATTTTAAAATCTTTAAATGATTTTAAAATTGTTGTGTCTCTTAAATCTGCTTTATATTGTAAAAGTAATTGGTTTCTATTTAAATTATTATATTTACAATTGAAAAATAAATATGCTTTTAAATAATCCATTTTTATTTATTTTATATTAATATTTAAATAGTTTTTATATAAAATTATTTTTATATGATTTAATATATGAACTTAATTACATCATATTATTTATGTAATGATTCAGATAGACAAAAAGAAATTAATACTTGTCTCCAAAAAAATGTTGATAATGAATTAATTGAAAATATTTATTTACTAAATGATAAAACATATAATTTAGATTTTTTAACAAATAATTCAAAAATTAAACAATTTGAAATTATTGAAAACGGAAAATTATTATTTAAAGATGCTATTGAATTTATAAATTCCTACTGTTATAAAGATAATGTAATTTTATCTAATAGTGATATTTATTTTGACAATACACTAGAATTATTAAAAAATGAAGATTTTAATAATAAAATGTTTTGCTTATTAAGATATAATGTACTAATTGATGGAACAAAAGATATTTTTCGACATTTTGGAGAACCACGTTCAGATTCCCAAGATTGTTGGATATTTAAAAGTCCATTGAGAATTAATACAAATGACTTAAATTTCTCTTTTGGTACATTAGGATGCGATAATATGTTTGCTTCTATTTTACATGACCATGGTTATGAATTATATAATCCATCTTATGATATTATAACTTATCACCTCCACAATATTGAAGAAAGAAATTATACAATCGATGATAGAATTCATGGTAATTACTGTTTAATTAAACCTCATCATCTAAATGAAAAATCTGATATCAGATTTATGGAATATTAAATATAATTATCTAATGTATTATTTAAAATTAATAAATTTATATTTTTATATATTTTTTGATAATGGTCATGGTCATTATGAAATGTACTTTTATTGTTATTATTTATGGTAAATAATGGATATTTATATACATATGTTTTAAATATACGGAATATATAATTATCGGCAACATTTACATCATTAAATAATTTAAATTTATTGTTTATTTTGTATTCATTTATTTTTTTTATACTTGACTTTTTAATAATATAACTTAATGCACTCCAATCATTATTCCATATCCTATAATTAGTATCAAATTTTACATTTAATGTAAAATATCCCAACATAATAATTTCCCAGTCTTCTGGAGCATCATTGATAATATTTTTTATTGATTGATTCCAATATTTTTGAAAATCTAATGATAAATCATCTTCAAAAATTAAAAAATATTCACCTTCTATATATTGTAATTTATCAATTAATGATAAATGACTATATAAAACTGCATATTCACTATTTGTATTCACATTATTCACATTATTCACATTATTTACATTATTCACATTATTAAATTCATTATCTTCAAAATAATTATTTTTTATATTTATTATTTTTCTTCCATCCAATGCATCATGTCTCTCATATTTTACATTTATGTTTTCTAAAATATTTATCATATTATCATTTCTTAATTTCGAACTCTCTAGATTTATATAATATATCTTACTTATTTCATTTATTTTATCAAAATTTTGATAATTATTATTTATTTCCTCAAAATAATAATTATAACCTAAAATATAATATATTACCAAATTAAATAAAGTTATTTTATTATTAACTAAATTATTATATATTACATCATCATAATCTATATTTACATTAATCATATAATGATTATAAATTATATTGAAATATAAACTGAAATTATAATCAGTTATTGTTTTATTATATATACTTAATTCATTTATATGATAATAAGTACCTTCATTTAATGTAAATATATATTTTAAATTATATAATTCCTCGAAATTTTGAATATTATTATTCTTTTTTAATCCATAAAATTTATTTTCCAATTTTATATAATCATGAATCAAAAAATTTTTCATATTTTTTAAAAATAACATTTCATCTTTTACATAAATTCCACCATATTTTTTTAGGTCTTCAAATAATATTTGCTCCAAATTATTATTTATTTCTTTAAATACAATATTTGTTTTATAATCAATCCATAAACTTTTATTACTTAGTTTATTATAATATTTATCATCTATTTTTTTATTTACATAAATAAATAAATTTATTGGTTTTTGAATAGTTATAATAGAATAAAAAAACAAATATGTTACAAAATTTATATCATCATTATTTAAAAAATAATAATAATTATTCTCTATCATTAAAAAATATTAATAACTAAATTTTATATACCTAATATTTCATCTATATTTTTGTAATATTTATTTTTATTATAATTCTCAATTATATTATTGTAATTATTATTTATAATATTAATTTTTGTTTCATCTCTCATTTTTAATGCCTTTAGAATCATTGTAAATATATTATCTACATTTTTATTCCATCTATTCTTTAATTCATTAATTTCATCATTCTCATTTTTTATAAATATAGATGGAATATTATTTATATTTTTTATATCAAAATTAATTAATAATTTATTATTTTTTTTAAATTCATTATAATTATTTATTGTATAATATCCAAGTAATTTTAATTGCTGATTATAATCCTCAATATATAATTTTTTTGACTCAAAATCTTTTATATTTTCATATTCAATATATATACAATTATTATTTAATAATTCATAATTCCCACCAACATCACTTGTTATAATTAATTTTTTATATATCATAGATTCAATTAGATTATATGATGTTCCTTCAGATACTGATGGTAACATTATAAAATCAAATAATTCATAATATTTTTTAACATTATTTTGATAACCTTCTACCTTTATATATTTTTCCAATTCTAAATATTTAATAACATTTATTATGTATTCTTGAATATTTTCATTTTCATAACCAACTAAGTAAAACTCATAATCATTATATATATTAAAAAACTTCTTTAAAGCATATAATAACATAATAATATTTTTATCTTCACTGAATCTTGTTATAATTCCAAATTTTTTATTCTGTTTTAAATTAATATTATTATCATTTATTATATTTGTATAATTTATAATTTTATTTATCTTTTCGCTCGGTATATTTAACATATTTATTAATTTCTTTTTTGTATAATTATTTACTGTCATAATTTTATAAAAATATCTATGATATTTCTCAATATAGATATTTGAATAAGCAACATCACTATGTGTTATAAATATTTTTTTTATATCTTGACTCATCATAACATTAATTAAATTATTTGGAATAAAGCCATTTAGAAACATATAATCAAAATTTTTTATGTTTTCCAATAAACTATTATCATTTATTGAATAAACATCTTGATAATTAATATGTGTATATTTGTTTGTTTCTTTATTTGTTGATTTATTTAAATTAACAGCATAAATTTTAATATTGAATCCTAGCAATTTGAAATATTTGTATAATTCAATTACAAAAAAATTACTTCCTCCAATACTAAAATTATTTACAATAATAATTATATTAATCTTTTTATTTATTAAACTAAAGTCAATATGATATAAATTATTTTTTTTGTCTTCTTTTAAATCTGTCAATATATTATAGTCATTTATATCCCTTTTATCTATTAATGAAGATCTTGAATCAAATTCATCAACATCTGTCCTTTTTATTTCATAAAATATTGGCTCATTAATATATATTTTTTCATTACAATTAGCTATATATGGATCATTAAATTCACATAAATCACCATCATACCATCTAAAATCATTATAATATGAAAATAATCGAAATTCATTGTAAAATGAATCTAAGTTAATGTAATATTGTTCTTTATTTATAAATAATGTATATCCTGTAAACCAAATTGCATATTTATTATTTTTGTTTTTTACTTGAAAATTATTTATCATTGATATAAAATTCTGTCTTATACAAATAAAATCAGCATCCCATTTAATTACATTTTTCATTGTTGATTTTGATAAACACCAATTATAAAAATTTCCCAATGTATTTTTATCTTTATTTTTCAACGCATTTTGATGCTCAACTCCAACTTTATTTACATTTATAAAATAATTATAAACTTTTATTTTATCATACTTTACAGCAAGCTTATTTATTAATTTCAACGTATCATCATCACTGTTATTATTTACAAATATAATTTCATCAACTAAATCAATAACAGATTCAATACATAATTCAATATTTGATTCTTCATTTTTAGCACGGATAATTAATGATATGCCATCTAATAAATTAGGCTTTTCTAATTCTAAATCCAATAATACTTCTTCAATCATAAATACATTTTTTCTACCAATATATTTTTTCATATAAAGATTATTATATATATCTGTTTTAAAAAATTGAATCATCTTTTCTTCATTATCTATTTCTTGAATTGTATTCTTGAAAAAATGATAATAATCATCTTCCATATATTTTTTATTATTTTCCATCAATTTTAAATATTTTGATTTTAACATATCAATATTTTTAACAATTATATCATTATTTGATATTTTAGCAATAATATTATATTTTTCTTCATCTTTTAAAAAATTATTAAACATTTTTACAAATGTAAAATTAACTTTTATTTTAGAAGAATATTCATTAATATTACATATGAAATTATCATCTAATGATAATATATATATATCATCTAAATTTAGATTTTTAAATTGATAATAATTATTTATAAATTGAACATCAATATTATTATTTTTAATTAATTTGTATTTTATATTATCTTTTTTATATATTAATTCTTTGATAATTTCATAATTATTTTTTATATTACTTTTTGTATTTTTTAAATATATGCTCATATTAAAATCACTAAAGTTACTTATAAAATTTGTAGTATTATATAATATTTTTTTATTATTAATTACATAATCTATATAACTTGAAAATTCAGAATCTTCATTTAAATATATATATTTTATAAATTTCTGATTAATATTTTTATATTTTTTATTAAAACTATCAATATTAATTAATAAATCATTATTATTAAAATAAAAATTATATATATCTAAATTATTTGTCATGTTTATATTATTTTTTCTCAATAAATCATAATATGCATTTTTAAAAAATGAAATATCAAAATTATTATATAATTTTAAAAATAATTTTTCTGATACAATACTATTAAATTTACTAAAATTATTAAAATAAAAAACATAAAAACTTTTCAAATTATTAAATTTATGTTTTATTTTAACATCACTGTAATTTTTTACAAAAGTATCTACATTTAATTCAAATTTATTTTCTATTAAAAAAAAGATTAAATCATCATCTACAAAGTTTTTATTTTCAAATATTTTTTTATAAAATATAAATAATCTCGAGTTTTTAATTATATTAAACTTTTCCTCTATCTTTTTTATATTTTTTAAAAAGTTTTCATCAATATTAAAATGATATTTAAATAAATCAATATATTTAAATTGTTTTAAATTAACTTGTTTAAACAATGATGAAAAATCATTTTCATTTGTTATTATAATTTTATTTTCATAAATTTTTTTTAATATAACAGAATCGATTAATTTTATTTCATGTACTTTTCTAATATAATCATAATCTATTAAATCAATATTTATATCAATATCTTCAAAATAACTATAATAATTATAAACATCATCTAATATACATATTTTATTATTTTCAATAAATTTTTTTATACTTATTGTATAATTTCTATTTTTTGAATTTTTTAAAATATTTTTATAAAAATTTGTTTTCAGTTCAGATATTGTTAATTTTTTGTCATATCCACATAATCTTTTAAAATCTAATATATCAAAATTATCTGTATGTAAATAAATTTTTTGGAAAAAAAATATGTCTTCCATTAATCTAATATAAATAATAATATTTAAATAGGTTATTTAAACAAAATATTTGGATATTTTTTTATATATTTTTTACATTTATCAAAATCAGTTCTAACAAAATAATTTACAAATTTTGATAATAAAATTTTTTTTTTATCTTTTTTTAATGATAAAATATATATAAAATCTTCAAATGGATTATTTGTAAATTGATATTTACTAATTAATTCTTTTTTAATAGCAAAACTAATACCTACATTTTTTCTTTCAATTTTATTTGTCAATGGATGTGGTACAATATTATAATTAGAATACATCATCCTAAAAATAATACAATCAAATTCAAATATTTTTTCTTCTTGATATAAATTTATTATATAATCTGGATGAATACAATCATCATCATCTAAAAACCCTACATATTTTACTTCTATATTATTTTCAATTATATACTGAAAACCTTTATTTCTAACCAATCCTGCATTGTTTTTTTTATCTATTATTCCACATTTACTTATTTCCAAAAAAATAATATTTTCATGAATAATATCTTGAATATTATTTTTTATTCCATCAAATAATACTAATATTTTCCATTTATAATTTCCATTTAAATTTATTATTGAATCAATTGATTGTTTTAAAGATTCTCTACCAATAGTTGGTATAATAAATATTATGTCATTCATAATATTTAATAAAATATTTATTTTAAGATATATATTTAGTCATTAATTCTTCTCTATTTTTTTCATAAAAATTTATAAAATGATAAAAATAACTAATATATTCAATTACTAATTCTTTTTTTGAATATTCTAACACTGGATTATGAACTCCCATTAACTCTACACTTGATGTTTTTATCAAATTCTTTTCTCTATACTTATCCCAAAAATTACCTTTTATTATTTTTTTTTCATCATATTCAAAATAAAAATTTCTGTATTTAATTAAATCAGTTCCCATTTTACAAAACATACACTTAAATTGAAAAATATCTACATCTTTTTTATTTTCTATCAATTCATTAAAACTATAATCTATTTTTATATATTCATCCAAATCATTATAAAGTATATAATTACAAAAATTTTTTAATATATATAATGAATCATTAATAGCCATTGTTTGTGAATGATGATGTTTTGTCTTATTTTTATTAATATACCAATAATCATAATCCCATTCCATTAATATTATTTCATATTTTGATTGATTTATAATATTTATTTCATTAATAAATTCTTCACTTATTTTATTATTATAATAAAGATAAAAACAATTTACTCCTAAATTATTATAATATTCTAAATATTTTTTTAATAATTGATAATCATCCTTAAATAATGTAACAGCATATATATTATTTTTTGGTAAATTTAGCTGCTGTAATTCAAATTTTTTTTTATAATTACCATATACTATTTCTATGCTTATATTTTTTTTTACTTTTTCTAATTCCAATTTTATTAATATACAACTTTCATAATTATTGTAATCTATTATATCTTTCTTTATTATTGTATTATCATAAATATTAATTTTTAAATTGTTTAATTTCCACGGATTGTTTTGATAATATATTGATGTTAAATATATTTTATTTCCTATTAATGTAATATTACTAAATAATATTTTATTTTCAATTTTAAAATTATTCGGTTTTATAATTTTAATATTTTCATAGTTAATATTATTTTCTTCATAATAAATATTTGACAAAAATTTTTTTTCTATTCCATTTTTAAACTTTAAATATAATATATTATTATCTGTAGAATATGTTCCATCATTTTTTAAATGTGTATATTCAAAAAATGTATTATTTAATTTATTTAAAATATATCTTGTTTTTTTATTAAAATTTACTGTATCAATATAAAAAAAATAATTTTCTTCATTTTCATATATAAATATATTTTTGAAATATTTTTTGTAAATATTCTTATTATAAATAATTACATTTTCAGTATAAGATATATTATTATTTATAAAATTTTTCTTTTCACTATCATATAAAATTTCCATTGTTTCATTTTTTTTTAATAAATAAAACATTTTTATGTTACTAATGTACTTTTTATATACATAAATATTATTTTCCATTCTTATAAAATATTCTTCGTCCCATTTTTCCCATTTAATTAATAATTCATTATTTCGAAATATATATTTTCCAAAATCTTCATTACTGTTTTCCCGAAATATTAATTCGTCCTTTATAATACATTTCCCACTCCAATCTTTATGATAAATAAATATATCTTTATCCATAAATTATACTCAAAAATAATTATTCATAACTTACCGAATTTCTAAAAATTTATTTCTCCATTTATCAGAAAAATATTTCCAATTTTTTATAAATAAATCATGGTATTTTGCTCCACTTCCTCCCCATTTATGCTCAATATATTTACTTCCATCTATTCTATAATTAATCTTATTCAAATACATCGATTGAAATGATAAATCTGTATCTTCACACCAAAAAAACCCATACTCTTTATCTAACCCAAAACCTACATGAAATAAATCTCGTCTAAATATTTGACAACAACCAGATATATGATGACAATAATATTCATTTGTATCATTATTATTTATATCTGATTGCTCTCCAAAATTCCATGTCTTTATATAAGCACCTGATATACCTATTATACCATACTTTTCATCATATAACTTTTCAATAATTAAATTAAAAAATGACTGATTCAATAATTCCGCGTCTGAATCTAAACTACATATTATATCACCTTTTGATTCTTTAAATAATTTAATTCTACCATTACAAACACCTATATTTTCATCATTAAATATTATTTTAATTTTGTAATTGTTTGTCTGAAATTTTTTCAAATAATTTACTGTATCAATATCACTATTATTATCAAATATCAGTAACTCTAATATATAATCATTACTTAAACATTCTAAATAAGATTCCAAACATCTTCTAGTAGAATCTAATCTATTATATGTTAAAAATACAATACTTATTTTATTTCTTAAAAATTTACGTGTAAATATATTATATAAAGTATTTGTATTTAATATATCTTCACATGTTAATTTAGATAAATATTCATTTGTATATGTATCCCATAAATGAATACAATAATTATTATTTACTAATTTTTTATATTCATCAATATTTATTTTTTCATTAAATAATATATCATGTATATTGTACCATAATGGATTATAAAATACATTATTATCTAATATTTTTATTTTATTTGTATATTTATATGCTAATTTTAATGGCATCAACACACTATGTTCATCCCAATATTCATCTCTTCCTTTACTCCTAAATGTTGTGTAAGTATCAATCCATTCAATCACAAATTCAGACTGCGGCTTACTTAACATAACTGCATTACATAATCCATATATCTCTGAATTGTTATTATTTCCTTGAATACCTATTACAAAATCATATACTCTTAAATCATTAAATGATTTTAAACATATTGTATCTATATCCAAATAAATACCACCATACTTTTGTAGTTTCTGTAATCTTATTACATCTGCTTGATGAGCATAATGTAATAAATCATTCCCATATATTTCTGATGGTGGTTCAACATACTCCAATGTTAAATATGGTTTGATTTTTTCCCAATATTTACCAATTGGTTCATACTTATAATGAAAATATACTTTAGTTGGTTTATTTATATCAATTGCTGATTTTATGGATAAATATTTATACAATTCAAAATCTTCTGTTTGTTTTTTAAATCCATAAACAAAATGTAAAATATTTGGTATTACATATTTATTATTATTTTCTAATTTTTTTAATTCTATTTTATTATTTTCCATTTTCTTGATATTTAAAATATTTGATAAAAAGTTTTTTTCTAAAAATTCCCACTTTATATAATATGAATCATTATTAACTAATTTCATTATTCCTTTTTTATTTTCATTTGGTCTATAGACTATATTATTATAATAATCAATATAACATATATCTTCCCAATCTGTTGTTTTAAAATTAATTTTTTTTAAGGTATAAAATATATTGTTATATTCAGCAAAATATTCTTCATTCCAATTTAACCATTTAACAATTAGTATATTATTTTGAATTGTAAAATTTGCACTATCTTCTTTTTTTGTTTGTCGGGATAAAATTAATTTCTCAAAATTAATTATTATATTATCCTCCCAATCTTTATTTATGATTTTTATTTTATTTAACATAAAAACTATTTATTAAATATATATTATTATACTAATTAAAACAAAATTTATATTATTTACTATAATATTTATTATTTGTTTCTATTAAATTAAAGACAAAATCCCAATTATATTCTAATATCCTAAAATATAAATCTTCATTATGAGTTTTATTTTCATTAATATGAAAAAAATTTATATATATGTAATTATTTATACCTTTGTGTGTTATATTAGTTTTTAAATCTTCGTCGTAATCTACATTTATAAAATAAAATATTAATTTTTCATTTAACTTTCTTATATTTTCATTAAATTGTATTATATCATTTAATGGTGTTTTACCATAACGTATAAAAAATATTATATCTTCAGAATAAATATCATTAACTAATCTAAAAAATCTTCTTGTATATTTTTTTTTTAAATTTTCTAATCCTAATTCATTATAATTTAATCCCAAATCATGATAACTTATTAATTTACTAAAATTATTCCATTTTACACTCATATAATTATGATTTTCAATATTACTAATTTGAAAATTATTTATTATTAAATTTATATTTTTTAATAATAATATTTCATTTATTGTTTTCATATCAACTACTAGATAATCAAAAAACTGTGTAATACAATTATATTTTTTTTTTATTGAACTAGCTATTGAACATGCATATCCCGCTTCTTCATACGACAATGATATTATCTTCATTAATATTTTACTACAAAATATTAATTTTTAATAAACAAAATATTAATTAATAATTTAATAAATACCACTTATTTGGCTGTAATTTATTATTATCATTTTTTATTTCTTTCTTATTTTTATTATTTACTATATATCCAAGTATTTTTTTGAAATTTAATATTAAATTATTTACACTTGTTGGTACAAATTTATCTAATTTACTTAATCTTTCTGTAAAAGCACCATGTTCTATATATAATATTGGAATCCCACTATTTATTGAATTACTTAAAGCATAACAATAACTTTCTTCAAATAATGATAAATGTGTTATTAAATGAATATTTTTTTCATACAATAAATTTATTATGTTATCTTCATTATAAGTGTCATGATAAATGAAATTCTTATCATATATCTTATTATTTTTTTCTTCATCTGACAAATAACCAAATACATGATATTTTAATAATTTTCCATTATAATATTTTAAATTATTAAATAAATATTTATATAATTCACTACCCTTATATTCTATAAAATTACCTATAAAAGCTATATTAATATATTCTTCAATTTTCGGTATCACTAAATTATTTTCATTTATGAATTTATCATTATGTGATGCAACTATAATATTATTTTTTATATCTTTTAAATTAATTAACTCATTATAATTTTTTAATATATTATATGATGGAAATATGATATAATCACAATAATTACATAAATATAAAAAATCACCTGAATTTTTTTTATTAAATTCTTTTTTGCTTAAATTATAAGATAATATATTTGGATCATCTGGATATAACCACTGATAATCATGTACTGTTAATATTTTTTTTATATTTGTAAAATTATTTTTAAATATTCTTAAATAATTACTAGCAATCTTCATATTAAAAAAACTATTTATATGTATTAAATCAATATTTTGATAATTTTTAATATCTTCATTTTCATCATAAAATATAAAATTATAATTTAAATATAGTTTTTTTAAATCATTAATATATTTTTCTGTTCCTCCACCTCTATGACAAAATATTAATACATTTTTCTCTTTTTTAAATTGATAATAATTATTATATTTATTTTTTATTTGAAGTAAATAATTATAACCATCATGATTATTTGGCTCTAATGATGATTGTTCATTCCATTCATTCCATGATGTCACAAATACAAAATTCATGTTTTCTGTTTTTTTATTATTATTGGTAGTTTCTAATAACTTTTTATATAATTCACCAAATTTATTATCATCAATATTCTTATAATATAATGGATACGTATTAAATATTTTATTTGTATAGTTTCTTCTTGGTGAATTATTCCATCCTATAAATAATCCTAAATGTTGGTTTTTTTTTTCAATTTTTTGCTCTTTTATTTTATTAAATATTCTTTCACCATCATATACCTGAAACTTAGAAGTTCTTATATTTTTTTCTTCTTCTGATATATTTTTATAATGTACTAAACCTGATGATAATACTTTTTTTTTTATTAAATTTGAAATATCTGGATTCTTATTTAAATATAATTCTTCATCATAATTATTAATATTATCAAAAATTACATCATTTTTATTATAAGATATAATATCATTTCCATAAATTTGTGTTGAGTAACCTGGTTCAAAATTAATAAAACCATCTATTCCTTCTATTTCTATATTATTATCAAATGGTCCCAAAAATCTCATAAACTGAATTCCAGAAAAACTGTTTTCAATAGCATAATTATTCCATTTTTTTATTATATTTTCAATACTTTTTTTATCCTTTTCTTCTATTCTATAAAATATAAATATTGGTTTGTTTTCTACTTTTATATAATTTTTATGTGTAAAATATCTTAATAAATATTCAAAATGATTTCTATTTCCATCTTCATCATCATAATCTTGTTCAATTAATATTTCATTATTTCCTCCATCCCATCTTTTTGTCCATTGTTCATTTGCCCAACATAACATAAAAGGTTTATCAGGATGTCCATCCTTTAACATCAATTCTAATGGCTCATACATAATTTTCTTATTTTTAAACCAATAATGATAATAACAAAATCCATGTATTTCATGTGCTGTTGCTATTTTTTCCATTAAAATTCTATGATTTATGTCTTTTAAATTATAATAACCAATATCTTCATGTGGTCTTTTTATTAATTGATTGGATATTTTTTCAGGCATTTTCTTTAAAAGTGTCCATTCTGTAAAACCTTTCCCCCAAAATTTATTATTCTCTGGAGTTTCATGAAATTGAGGAAATACAATTGCTATATTTTTTACTACTTTTTTTGTTTTACAATTATTTGAACTTTTTTTTAAAGAACTAAATACTTTTCCATATTCATATATATAGAAATTTTCTTTTTCTTTTTTATTCCATGTTACTTCTAAAACATCATCATTAAAACAATATTTTCCTATTTTATTCATACTTTTTAAATTAATACATTTATTTGATGCATTAATTTCAGCATTATCTAAATAACTTCCGGTTTCAATTTTAATATTAAATATTGTATAATTTTCTTTATAATATTCATCGTTTCCATGATCTATAAATGTTTCAATACCCCACCTATCCCAATTAATTATCAACTTATCCTTCTCTATTTTAAATGTTCCTTTATCATTATTTGTTTCACGATATATATTATTGTTTTCAGTTATCATTATATCAAACCATTCTAAAGATTTAACTTTTAATCTAGTCATCAAAATTATTTTTAGTATATAAAAAATATAACTAATTTAAATTAATTTTAATTTTTTTTATAAATAATTTCTTATTACGATAATCGTCGAAAACTAATCTATGATAAGGATGAATATTTGTATTATTTTGATAAATAACTCCGATATTTTTATTTTCTAAATTGCTTAATAACCAATTTTCACATTGAAATCTTTTTTCTTCCCTTTTTTCTTTTTTTTCATCTATTTCTAATTTCTTTAAACTTTTTATATATGAGCTATTTGACCACCAAAAATTTCCTGAATAATGATAACAATGTTTTTCATTTACATTCGAGAATTCATTATTTGTCTCATTTATAATATTACAACCTATTGTATCAAAATAATTTAATTTAGAAATACAATAAAGTCCTTTTTCTATTAAAAAATATTCCATCAATGCTCTCCAAGATTTTATTACTTTTTCATTACCTGCTTTTCTAGTACCTTTATTATGTATGTATAATATTTTCATATTTTCTTTCTCAGTTTCAATTAATTCTTTTATTTTATTTATTGTTAAAAATTCATAGTATGTTATATCATCACTTAAATGAATTATTTCAATATCTTCATCTTCGTCACTAATTTTTTCACAATTACCTACCCAACAAACATATATTTTTTTTATATTATCATAAAATTTTGATTTTTTAATTTTATTTAATTGTTCATGATATATTTCAATACCATTATTTAAATTACATACATGCATAAATACTAATATATCCTTCTTTACATCATTTCTAACCAAATTTACTTGATTATATACATTTTCATCATAATATACAAATATTTCTTCTCCCCAATGATTCCAATTTATTTTTAATGTATTTTCTTCTATTTCAAAAGTACCATGTTGATTTCTATCTTTTATTCTTATTATTTTATTATCACAATAATTTAATAATGCTTGGTCAAACCACTCATTATGATTTAATGTTATTAAATTAAATGATATTAATTTTGATATATTATTTGTAAATAAAAAACTATCTACTGTTTCTAATATTTGTACTTCATTTTCTATAAATATTTTCAGTTTATTTTCATTAATAAATTCAAAATTATATTTTTGATCATAAAATATGAATTCATTTTTGTAATCTTCAAATATTAATTCTACAAATGAATACTTATTATCCAATATTATAAATATTTCGTTCATTATTTTTTCTTTATAAAATTTTTTTTGATTATAATTTAATTTTTTATTAATTGTAAATAATTTATTCGTTTAAATTTATTTTTAATATATTTTAATTTAAAATAAATAATTATCTTTGTATTAATTATATATAAAAATGACAATTATTAGTAATAGTAATAAAAAAATTGAAAAAATTGAAAAAATTAAATCTGAAATATGTAAACATATAGAATTATATGATGACAGTAAGAGTAATAAAGATGACAAAACTGAATTAAAACTATTAATATCTGCATACATATATGAATTACTTAAAGAAAATGATCAAGATACTATGAATTTAATAAAGGATAAAAATACTATGAAATTAATAAATGATAAAAATACTATCATTGGTATAGCACATGGATTATGTCCTAAACATAAAATGAGTAATGAACAAATAGAAAATTTATTAAAGGAAATGAATATTGCTCTTCCTTCAAAAAAAGCTGGTGGTAAAAAAAAAACTCCTACTAAAAAACCTGTTAAAAAATCTCCTCCTAAAAAGAATCCTACTACTAAACCTAAATCTAAATCTAAAACAATGACTGATTACAAAAAAGATGATTTAGTTAAAATTGCTAAAAGAAAAGATGTTTCTTTGACTGGAAGAGACAAAAAACCTAAAACAAAAGAGCAATTATATAGATCATTAAAATATCATAAATGTATTTAAATGTGTTTAAATGTATTTAAATGTGTTTAAATGTATTTAAATGTGTTTAACTGTATTTAATAAAAAGTATTATTTTGATATAAATTATATGATATAGAAAAATTATTATCTTTTAAAAATATATTTTTATTTTTTATGTAAAAATAAATAACAAAAACAATTAAATCATATTTAGAGTTTAATATTTCATAAAATTCATTATTAATAATACATTTTTCATGTTTATTTATATTTTGTGTATCATTATTTAAATCAATTATATAATTTATTTTAGTGATATTTGTAGAATTATAAAGATTTTTAATCATTTTATTTAAATAAAAGTGAATTAAATCATTACATTTTGTATAATTAATAACTATTACATAATTATAAAAATTATTTTCAAATTCAAATACTTCATTTAAGAATTCATAATAATTATAATCATCAAATATTAATATTACATTTTTATTATTTTCTTTTAGATATGTTATCCATAAATCCTGATTCTTCATAAAATTATCATTATTTTTAAAATTAATTATATTTAATTCTTCATTTTCATTCAAATTCATATGTAATTCTTCAATTTTTAAGAATCCATACACATCAAATATATCATTTTTACAATTAAAATCTATTTTTTCCAAAAATGTAAAATTATGATTAAATGTATCTTCATTATAAATTATATAATCATTTGTAATATTTGTTATTAAATTATCTTTTACTAAATGATTCTCAAAATATTTAAATATTAATTCATTAAATTTTTTTTGTTGTATCTTTTGATACTCATTTTCTATAAAATAATTATTTTCAAATAGCCTCTTATAAATATTGATTTGCCCTTCTTTTTTTATATGTATATTTTCATAATCATTATCTATTAAACATAAATATTTTGAATCTGAATTATATATATAATTATCATCATAATAATATGTTTTAAAATCTTCATCAAATAATATAACTTCTTTATTTATTGATGACTTTTCTAAAATAAATATATTATCATTTTCATTTTTAATATATTTTAAATTATTTTTTAAAATTAATGTATTTTCATTTAATTCATTCATTTCCATAAAATTATTAAAATGTTCATCATACAATAAATGTTCATATATATAATATTTTTGAATTATATCTTCTTTTATTTTTATTGAATTTAATTCAATTATATCATAAATAGACTTATCTTTATTAATTTTGTAAAATAGATTGGTATTATCAAACCATTGAATATTTATTATATTATTATTAATATATTCATATTTTGAAATAATAATATGTAAATTATTTAAAATAATATTTTCATTTTTAAACAATAAATAATCATTATTATTTATAGTACATTTATCAAAGTAATAAATATGATAATACTCATTATCTAAAAATATAAATTCATTAAATTCATAATTATGTATAAATAATTTTTTATTAATTAAATCATAATCATATTTTTCGTTATTAATATATATATATTCTTTATCAATATCATAATGTATTGTATAATCTTTTAATATAAATTTATAATTATTTATTAATTTACTATTATTGATATAATAATTTTCATTTTTATAAAAAGTTTCATTATCCCATTGTTTCCAATTTATATATAAATAATTATTTTCCATTATATATGTACCTTTATCATCTGGTATATTCTGTCTGTAACATTCTTGAATATCTTTTTGACAAATAATAAAATCTTCCCATGAATTATTTTTAACCAATAATTTTAGTTCTTGATTTTCAATTTTTTTTGGGACATCATCGTCATTATTATTATCATCTATTTCAAAAAATAGTTGTTCATTTTCAATGTTTTTAGGGACATCATCATTATTATTATCATCTATTTCAAAAAATAATTGTTCATTTTCAATGTTTTTAGGGACATCATCATTATTATTATCATCTATTTCAAAAAATAGTTGTTCATTTTCAATGTTTTTTGGAACATCGTCATTATCATTATCATCTATTTCAAAAAATAGTTGGTCATTTACAATATTTTTATCTATTTTATCACTATTATTTATTTCTAAATAATATTTATTA
>Ga0206125_10002292_pt1 | contig 20541 bp, 14 predicted proteins | sample Helgoland_Spring_4_FD_148598 | JGI IMG/M metagenome (GOLD analysis project Ga0206125, IMG submission 148598) | Pelagic subsurface seawater microbial communities from Kabeltonne, Helgoland, North Sea - Helgoland_Spring_Bloom_20160331_1 | ecosystem: Environmental > Aquatic > Marine > Epipelagic ... | reverse complement strand
TTAAAAACCAAGCTGCCTGGCTGCAATATAGAATCATGAGGTTTTGGGGTGTTTGGCGGGAGTTCTTTTTTCATTTCTTCCCAATCAATCTTTCTTTCTGCAACAGTGATATAGTTGGTGGCTTTCACAAACTTTTCAAATTGCTTATTGGTAACCTCTGTTGCATCTATAAAAAAGCCATCTACTGTTACTAGATGTGCAGGTTTTTCCCTTGGCATTGCAAATAAATCAGAGCTTTTAGCTCCTTTTAAAAATGTTTTAGTTTCTACCCAAACCATCCCTTCGGGTGGGTTAGTATTTAAAGATTTTTTTACTTCATTAGTACATGAGGATGTGCAATACATACAAAATAAAACAACACTTATTTTTGAGAAAATAAATAGCTTTTGATACATCATTATAAGATTTAAAGATTGCCAAGAAAAGATGCTATAAATCTCCTAGCTGTTTAAATTTGAATTTTTTGTTAGAAGCCGGTTCATGCTCTTCTATCATAATTCTTTTCATTCTTTCTACAATGGTAGGGTGCTGGCTTGCAATATTTATTTGTTCTTTGATGTCTGTTTCTAGATCGTACAACTCTATCTCTAAATTACCATCAAAAATATTTTTACGAACCCCTTTCCATTTTCCTATTCTTACCGCCTGTTGGCCATTGTAGCTAGGAAATTCCCAATATAAAAAATCATGAGGCCTTTGTTCTTCACGAAGTAAGGTAGACTTAAAACTAATGCCGTCTATAGCATCTGGAGGAGGGATACCAGCCAGATCAGATAGGGTAGGCATAAGGTCATAAAAAGCAGAGATGTGCTCACTTTTTGTTCCAGGTTCAATATGGTTTGGCCAACTTACAATTAAAGGAACTCGAATTCCTCCTTCATATACAAAGCCTTTGGTTCTTCCGTACCCATTTGAGAATGGTTTTGAACTTTCAAAATAATCATAGTCTACACCACCCAGATAGGTAGGACCATTATCACTAGAGAAAATAATGACGGTATTTTCATAGATTCCTTTTTCTTTAAGTTTTTTAACCAGCTCACCCAATTGATGGTCTAGATAAGTGATCATTGCAGCATAGGTAGCTCTGGGGTACCTATTCGGAAAATAACTATCATTCCCAAGGTAGGGCTCTTCTTCGCCTAAGATTTTTCTATACTCATCTACATCCGCTTTGGGAGCTTGTAACGGTAGATGGGGCAGTGGAGATGCATAATACATAAAGAAAGGGGTGTCTTTATTGTCTTCAATAAAAGACAATGCTTTTTCTTGAATTTTTTGAGGCGCATAGTCATTCTGAGTAAACTTCACATAGCTTTCCTCTTTTAAGGGATCTGCTAAAGAGTCTAATTTAGTTCTTGGTGCTACCAATTGGTTATTTAATAACACTTTAGTTTCATTTTCCCAAAGATGTGAAGGATAGAGATTATGGGCTTGTCGTTGGCAGTTATATCCATAAAAAAAGTCAAATCCTTGAAGAGTAGGTATGCCATCAGATTCAGGAGCGCCTAACCCCCATTTTCCAAAAATACTTGTTGTATATCCAGCTTTTTTTAATTGGTCTCCTAGGGTAACTGTGTTTTTAGGAATGGGTCTTTGCCCTTCTAGCCCCGGGTTATGATACACCTCCTCATAGTTCCAAACATCACCCCTTTCATTCCATTCGTCATTCCCTCTTATGTAAGAGTGTCCTGCGTGTTTTCCTGTTAAAAATACATATCTAGCAGGGGCACAAACCGGTGCTCCAGAATAATGCTTAGTAAACATCATTCCATTTTTTGCTAGTGCGTCTATATTGGGTGTTTTGATGATCGATTGCCCATAAACACCTAGCTCTCCATAGCCTAAATCATCGGCAAGAAAGTATATTATATTTGGGGAACGTTCTGTTTTTTTTTCAGGAGAACAGCTCACAAAACCAATACTACAGCCAATTAAAAGTATTAGTGTTTTTATGTTTTTAGTTATTTTAGTACTCCTCGTGAAACAATAATAGATTACATAATTCATACGAACTAAAATAGAAAAAAAATGGATATGTATTTATATTAGGCATCTTTCTTCAAATGGTAGAGCTCCATAGACTTTTTAAAATGAAATTTCTTCAAGGATAAAAGTTCTTTTCTAAAGTAAATTAGTATTCCCAAAAATAATTTGTAGAGACGCCGAGAATAACCGTAGGTTTTTCTCTAAGCTCCCGCTTAGGAAATGCAGTATGCTGTGCTTTCAGCCCAGTCGTCTAAAATCAACAAACCCTTACAAATAAATTTGCAGGGCTTATTATGATTTTATTCGCAGTCATACTGCGCTTCATCGTGGAGACGCCGAGAATAACTCTTGGTTTTTCTCTAGCCTCCCGCTTAGGAAATGCAGTATGCTGGCTTTCAGCCCAGTTGTCTAAAACCAACAAGCCCTTACAAATAAATTTGCAGGGCTTATCATGATTTTATCTGCAGTCATACTGCACTTCATCGTGGAGCAGAGGGGGTAAGATTGAACTATTTTGGGGCGGATTTGGAAAAAATGTAGAAACATAAACTAGCAACGTATAGCTGTATGATCTCGTTGCGTGGTTTAAATACTAATTTCAGCAAATAAATCTGTACTGCTTATTAAATTTTCATCAATTCCATTTCGTGAAACAGAATTTTCCGAGATAAACATAGGAACGTTAACACCACCTTGATATAAAGTCCTTTTGACTTTTAAATTTGAATATGGATTTTGTGCTACTTGATTTGGTATACCATTATCACCAATAAAAATTATTACCGTGTTATTTCTTTTATCTTCGACATGTTTAATTTCTCTTTTATACTCTTTTAGGATTTGTTTTAATTTTTCAGTCATTCAATTTTAAAATTGTGACTGCTTTCGGTTTGAGGCATTTAATGTTTTTGTTTTTTAGTAGTCAATTAATTTTATAATAGATTTTAGGGTAATAGTTTTACTTACTTAACGATTATAGATATCTCTTAATGTTGCCGCAGCATACTCAGGGGTAATATCCCTTTGTGGCATCCCAAACATTTCGTAGCCCACCATAAACTTCTTTACTGTTGCTGAACGTAATAATGGTGGATAAAAACTCATATGCCAATGCCAATGATGGTTATTTTTATTGTTGGTGGGTGCTTGGTGAATACCACTTGAATAGGGAAATGAACAATTAAATAGTTTGTCATATACTTTGGTAGTTACCGATATTGCTTGCGCAAAATTTTCTTTCTCAGCGTCACAGAGTTGAGTTATATTTTGATGATGTTGCTTGGGTACAATCATCGTTTCAAATGGCCAGATGGCCCAAAAAGGGGTGAGTACGACAAAAGAATCATTTTCAAAAATAATCCTTTCATTATCCTCTAATTCTTGGCTCACATAGTCTTTTAATAAGCTACGTTGATTATTTTTATAATATACACTTTGGTGGTTGTCTTTTTTGACAATTTCATTGGGAACCTTGGATTGATTCCATATTTGACCATGAGGATGTGGATTACTGCACCCCATGACTGCGCCTTTGTTTTCAAAAATTTGCACATAATTAATATTTTCTATTTGCCCCAACTCATCATATTGTTCACACCAAGCTTGAATAACTTGAGTTATTGCAGACAAGGTCATATCAGCAAGACTTTTAGAATGATCTGGACTGAAACAAATAACTCTACAAATACCACTTTCACTTTCGGCTTTTAATAAACCTTTGTTGAAATTAAAATGTTCGACATCTTCTTGCAGGGCCGCAAAGTCATTTTGGAAAACGAATACATCTTTATAATCAGGGTTTTGTTTGCCATTTATTCTTGTATTTCCTGGACATAAATAACAGTCAGGATCGTATTCAATAGGCTCTTTTTTTACAACAGTCTCATTTTGGCCTTGCCATGGTCGTTTAGAACGATGTGGGGAGACCAGTACCCATTCTCCAGTTAAAATATTATACCTACGGTGTGAATTATTTTCTAGAAATGTATGCATGTTTTGTATCTATATTAAATGGGTTCCTTTTGATATGTTAACATCATAAATTGAGCACGATCTATTAAAAATTGCCTTAAATTTATTTTCTATGGTACTCTTAAAATCATCAATATTACGTTGTTCTACTAAATTAATGGTACAACCTCCAAATCCACCACCCATCATTTTCGAACCATGAACAAAATCCATTGATTTTGTTGTTTCAACCAAAAAGTCCAATTCTTCACAGCTGACTTTGTAGTTTTTTGAAAGTCCCTCGTGGGTTTCGTACATGAGTTCTCCCATAAGTTTAAAGTCTTTTTGTTCAATAGCCTTAGCGAATTTTTCAACTCGTTCATTCTCTAGAATAACATAGAGGGCCTTGTTGAAATCTGATTTTGGAATTTGATTTTTGACCGTGTTAAGGTACTTTTCCGAAGTATCTCTGAGAGTTTTAACATTGAGTAACTTTGCTACTTTTTCACAAACTGCCCTTCGATCATTGTAGGCACTTTCTGAAAGATCGTGTTTGACATTGGTATTTACCAGAACTAGTTTCAATGATTTAAGTTTTAACTTATAAGGTGTAGACTTCATAGTCCTACAGTCCAATAATAAAGGACTTTTTTTCTTACCTAACATACTAGCGTACTGATCCATAATTCCACAATGAACACCCACAAAATTATGTTCGGCTCTTTGAGAAATGAATATCATTTCTTTTTTCTTCAACCCTAAATCAAATAGTTTATTAAGTCCATATACAAAACTATTTTCCAGTGCTGCAGAGGAGGACATGCCCGATCCTCCGGGGATGTTTCCTGCAAAAACACCTTCGAAATTCCCTATGTTAATCCCTTGTTTTTGTAATTCGCCAATCACGCCAATCACATAGTTTCTCCATCCTCCATTTTTTTGTGGTGAAATCTGATTCAAACTAATTTCACACATTTCTTTTTTGTTGAGCGCATAAACTCGACTTGTTTTTGATGATGATTTTTTTAGTGCTAAAACAATACCCAAATCAATCGCTGCAGGAAAAACAAAACCGTCATTGTAATCTGTATGTTCGCCAATTAAATTAATCCTACCAGGCGAAAACACCATCAAAGGGTCTCCTTCAAATTGCGTCTTAAAACGCTGTTTTACGCTCTGTATCAATTCTTTACTCATGTTGTTTTCTTGCTTTTTGTTCCCATATCCAAGAAGATTTAATCATCTCATCTAGCGTTTTTTCTGCTTTCCAATTCAGTTTTTCTTCTGCTAGTCTTGCATCAGCATATAATATAGGCACATCTCCAGATCTCCTTTGTGTAATCTCATAATTCAATTTTTGTTGGGTTACCTCTTCAAAAGTTTTAATTACCTCTAAAACAGAAAAACCCTTACCAGTACCTAAATTCATTACTTCAAAATTAGTTTCTTGATTTTTATTTAGCAATCTACTTAAGCCTTTAACGTGTGCATCTGCCAAATCTTCTACGTGAATATAATCTCTTATTGGTGTGCCATCTTCAGTAGGATAGTCATTTCCATAAACCATCAATTTTTCTCTTAAACCAATTGCAGTCTGTGTAATGTAAGGCATTAAATTATTTGGAATACCTGTTGGTAACTCTCCAATTAGTCCTGATTTATGGGCTCCAATAGGATTGAAGTATCGTAGTGACAATGCTGAAAAATCTTTAGATGCTATAGTAAGGTCTTCTATGATTTCTTCAGCTATTTTTTTTGAATTTCCATAAGGAGAAAATGGCCGTTGTGTTTTATTCTTTTCTGTAATAGGCAATATTTCTGGTGTACCATAAACAGTTGCTGATGAAGAAAAAATTAGATTATTTACATGGTGTTTTTGAGCACAGACTAATAAATTGATTAAGCCTGTTAGATTATTTTGATAATACATTAATGGGTTTTGAACAGACTCACCCACTGCTTTATGAGCTGCAAAGTGAATAACCGCAGCTATCTTATGAAAGTCTTGAAATAGTGCATTTACTTTATCCTCTTCTTTGAAGTCTATATTGATAAAGACAGGTCTTACTTTGGTGATGTTTTCAATTCTATCAATCGTTTTTATTGTGGAGTTTGACAAATCATCTGCAATAATTACATCAAAATCATTTTCTATTAACTTTATTACGGTGTGGGATCCAATATAACCACAACCCCCTGTTACTAATATTAGATCTTTCATTTGTTGTTCAATTTTTTTATACAATGTGACATATTATAATTTTGTATATGAAATATTTTTAGACCTAACTTACGAGCTGACTTTATATTAGTGAGTGAATCATCTATAAATAATGTTTCTTTTGCCTCTAATTTGCTTTCTTTTAGTACAAAATCAAAAACTTTTACGTCAGGTTTTCTAAATCCTATTTCGTGTGAATAAAATGCTCTTTGAAATAAACTATCGAATGAAAATTCATACTTCTGTTTAAATTCAGAGCAATATTTAAATTGGTGAGTACTATTGGTGTTACTCAATAAGAATAAATTATAATCTTTTTTTAACTCTTTAAGAAAATCAATCCTATATTCTGGGATATCTAATATCATAGCATTCCAAGCTTGTCTTATTGTTGAAAAAGATACTTTTTTAGTTGATAAATTTTGTAGTGATTTTAGAAATTGTTCTTCTGAAATATTGCCTAATTCAAAATCATAAAAAAAAGAATGATGGTAGTCATGACCAGTGTTATTTACTATATTATTGATTCCTAATTTATGAAAGGCTTTAATTGTTCTTAGGACATCTAAATTCATAATTACACCACCTAAATCAAAAATTATATTTTTTATATGACTCATTATTTTATGTTTTTTTCCAAACGAAGAGTGCTAATACAACAGATAGAATTGCAGAACCTATCCAAAAAAATGTTATCATATCGAAATTATATACGATTTCATTATTAATTATTGTTTTATTTTTTTCAATTAAATACCCACTTGCAATATCTTGAATACCTGCAGCAGCATAACTCATTATACCAACAATACCTAATGCCGCTCCTGATGCTTGTTTAGAAACGATGTCAACCGCCATTAAACCCCCCAAATAACATATTAATGCTCCAATACCTAATCCAAAAATTACCATACTTGTGGCATCTAACCACCAAGCATTTTTTGGGCCCAATAAGAAAAGTGAAAGTGCAAAAATATTCATTAATCCAAATATTAAAGCTGGTACATTTCTTCTTCCTTTAAATAATTTATCAGAAACAAAACCAGATGAACCTGTACCCAATATTCCACAAATTGCACTAATTGCCACCAAACTATTTGCTTGAGTAAGTGTGTATCCTTTAGCAGCTTCAAAATAATAAGGCCCCCAGCTATTAACTGCATATCTGGAGATATACATAAAAGCGCTGGAAAATGCTAAAAGCCAGACATAAGGGTTTTTTAAGACTTGTTTTTGCTCTTTAAATATTGAGTTCTTTTTTTTAGCAAAATCTAAATTAACTGGAGGTAAACCTTTACTTTCAGGGGTGTCGTGAAAAAATATGAAAATGATTATAGCTCCGATAATGCCAATAATAGCTGCTGTTTTAAAGCCCCACTGCCAACCAAAACAGGAAACAACAACCGCTGTTAAAATATAAGTAAGGGCTTCACCAATATTATGACTTGTACTCCAAAATCCATAAAAACTACCTCTTTCAGAATCTTTATACCATCTTGATAGTGATACTACACATGAAGGTGCTCCCATAGATTGTACCCATCCATTTACACCCCAACAAATAGCAAAAAATATAAAAGTACTTGTCAAGCCCATTACTAAATTTGCTAATGCTGATACTAAAAGTCCAGTAGCCATAAATTTTCTTATGTTGCTATGATCTGATATAAATCCATTTGTGAATTTACCTATAGCATATGCGAAGAATAATGTAGAACCTATTATACCTAATTCTGATTCTGTTAAAACTCCAGCATCTACAATTGGTTTTTTAATGACATTAAGGCTCAATCTACAAACGTAATACAAACCATACCCTAAAGTAGCAGATATAAATACCTGCCATTTTAACTGTTTGTAGTATGATTTTTGCTCTGCTTCTGATTTTGTAATTGAAACTGGAGTTGATTTTTTAAAGTATTTTATCATTTTTTATAAGAATTTAAAAAGGGCATAGCATATTCTGCTATGCACTTTAATTGACTAATTCAAGTAAATAGTTTTAGTGGTTTACTTGTGTAATCCTCTTTTTCTTAAATAATCGAGTAATAATTGTGGACGGTCGGTTTGAATAATATCTATGTGATTATCTATAAACCAATCGTAAATTTTGATGTTTTTTACAGCTTCTTCATCATCGTGATTAGCATTGTGATGTGGCCACAAAGCGTTAACCCAAATACTTGCACCTTTGTCTCTAATGTTTTTAAAGTTTTTCAGAAAATTAATAGTATCTGATTTTACTGTAAATTCAAAAGCAATGGGTACATTTTCAGAATCCATATAATTATCAACAAAATTTTTAGCACTGTTATTAGGTAAGCCTAAAATTGGCATAAAATGGACTTTGTCTAAATACTTACCAAATTCTTTTTTTACTGTAATATAATCTTTACCACCTTTAATAATTACTTGATTTTCTGTATTAGTTTCTAGAATAATTTGATAACATTTATCAAAAATTTTATAACTCTTGTCAAGATTTACCAAGATTTTATTTTTTGATACTTCTAAAGCTTCTTTTAGTGTTGGGATTTTATGTTTAGTAACAACACCCAAACCATCTTTTAGGTATAAAGTTCTTAACGAATCTAATGTCCACTCTCTAACTAACCCTTTACCTGTAGTTGTTCTATCAATTGTTTTATCATGCATTAATACTAATTGACCATCTTTTGTTTCTCTTATGTCAATCTCAACCATATCAACACCCATTTCAATACAATTCTGAATAGCTTGTAAAGAGTTTTCTGGTGCATTACGCCAATCTCCTCGATGAGAAACTACAATAACCTCATTGTTATTAGAATCCAATAGGTTTGTAATTTTATGTTGAATTGTAGATTGTATTAGTGGTTTTGAATCCTTATTATACGGAATATCACATGGACATTCATTTTCACAACTAATGACTGCAAATAATAAAATTAAGCAACTATAAATTCTCATAAAATTAAAGTATAATCATCTTTTATACTGGAGAGCTAAACAAATGCAATAGTTTATTACATTTGCTTCTCTCCAGACTAAAAAAAAACTCAATTATTTAATAATCAATTTTGTTGTAGCAACCTTATCATTTTCGACTACTTTCAAAATGTAGATCCCAGTAGTTAATTCTCCTATTTCAATTTTTTCATTTGCAATACTATTTTTTGAATAAACTTCTTTACCAAGTACATTAAAAATTTGTATAGATTTATTATCATTTAAAAGCGTAGAGATATAAAGTTCCCCATTATTAACTGGGTTAGGATATATTCTAAAATTTTCTATAGAATTTGAAATAGTTGATAGTGTGACTGCATTAACATTTCCAGTATGTTGTATGTTACCTACATACATAGGCCAGTCACCAGAAGCTAAACCAGTAGCAGTTGTTTGTAAAGCAAATAATTTGCCTACACCTGCATCATCAGTAGCGGCTATATAAATTTTTCCATCAGAAGCAATTGCTGCAGATGATTTAATTTCATCCCCTAAATCTATTGGTGTATACGCTTCAGCACCATCATCATCTAACACATAGAACATACCATCAGTTGTTCCAAAATAAATATTCCCATTATTATCAATTGCTGGTGCTACTTCAATAGCTGCAAGCGCTGGATTAGCAGCAGCAGGATACGACCAAACCTCTGAACCATCGTCAGCGTCATAGGCTCTCAGTCTTCCTTCTGCACCTCCTAAATAAATTGTTCCGTCATCTGCAATTACTGGTCCTCCGTGGTTGGCTTTCATAGCTAAGGCTATAGACCAGTTTTCACTACCATCATTAGGTTTATATGACACCAATACTCCACCTGTAGCGGTTTCACCTGCTAAATAAACTGAACCATCTGTACCGATTGCAATAGCAGTAGCAGCCCAACTTCCATAGGCAGCACTCCATTTCTCAGTACCATCAGGATTAATTGCGTATATATTACCATCTGTTGAAGCAGCATAAATAGTTCCATCACTACCTACAGCTGGCGTACTATTAAATTTTGATCCTGCACCAAAAATCCAATTTTCAGTTGTTAAGTCAGCAGATAGTGAGCGCAAACCTCTGTCTCCTTTATCGTAACCACAAATATATACAGAACCGTCAGATTTAAATACTGGTGCTGTGTAACGTTGCCTTGTATTAATATGTCTTGTACGTATGGTGTCACCAGTAACTGCATTTAATCTAAATACAATTCTACTATATTTACCGCCCATATATATACTCCCATCTGCATTAATGGATGGTGAGGATTCAATCGCATCAGGTTTAGTAAAATTACTTTCGGATATCGATGTGCTCCACTTTAAGGTTCCGTCTGAATTAATAGCAAAGAAATTAGGGTCTGGTAAAGCTGGTGGTACAGCAGCTTCCCTTGTTGATAAATCACATGCGATATAAACAGTTCCATCACTTGCTATTGCTGGTGATGTTCGATTTACTTTGTCTGGTAACTCATAGCTCCATAATGTTGTTGGGGTTTGTCCGTAAGCTAATACTGCAAAAAGCAACATTAACAATGTGTAATTTTTTTTCATGTTTTTAAAATTTAAGTGTTAGTGTTAAGGACAGCTCTTTATGTGAACTATCTCAGTGTAATTAATTTATTATTGAATTTGGTATTTTACATCCCTGTATGTTTTGCGTTTTTAGAGCGCATTGGCCAACCGCCGTCTGCAAGTCCAGTTGCATTAGTTGTTAGCGCATATAATATAGCTGTACCATCGTCTTGGTCTGCAGCGATATATATTTTTCCGTCATTGCCAATGGTTGGTGAGTTCCAGATTTTCACACCCAATTGAGTGTCTTGCCATTTTCTATTTCCTTCTGAATCTACAACATAAAAATAGCCTGCATCATCAGCGACATAAATATTACCATCATTATCTATGGCTGGTGTTGAAAGTATATTGCCGTTTGTAGGATAAGACCACATTAAGTTTCCTGTTGGCGAAAACGCCATTAATTCATTACTATGTCCACCAACATATATAGTTCCATCTGGTGCTACAGATGGTCCTCCTTGGTTCGTTTTTTCTGTTAAACCAACACGCCATTGTTCTGTGCCATCTGGATTATAAGCAACTAATACACCACCAAATGATGGATCTGTATTATTACCTTCTCCTGCAAAATATATGGTGCCATCTTCACCTAGTGCTGTGGCCGTTGCTGTCCAAGTGCCGAATTCTGAACTCCAATTAACAGAACCATCCGTATTAAAAGCGTAAAAATCATCTCCAGTAGAACCTACATAGATTTTACCATCTACACCTATAGCTGGTGTTCCGTTGACGTCACCTCCTGTATCAAAACGCCACAGTTCGTTACCACCTTCATCTACTGCTATTAATTCATCTGTTTGACAGCCAATGTAGATTTCGTTATTTAAACCGAAAACGGGCCCACTATATTTTGCATTATTACCCATATCGAATTGCATGGCTAAACTACCATCTGGTGTGAATCCGTATAAGTTATTATCATAAGAACCTAAATAAATATTTCCGTTAGGGTGAATTGCTGGTGCAGAACGCACGATATCACCAGTCTCATAATTCCAAATTTCTTGACCGTTACTATCTATGGCAAATACATTAGGTACACCATTGTTCGTTTTTGTGCCTATATAAACATTTCCATTATCATCAACTGCTGGTGAAGAATCTTCTACTTTTCCTGGCAGTGCAAATGTCCAAGCAATAGGTGGGTTTTGTGTAGCAGTTGAGGGTTCTAAAACGATTATTGTTTTAAAAAAATCATTTACATTGGTATTACCAGTATCATCAGTTACAGTAAGTACTACATCATATTCACCAATCACTTCAAATGTAAATGATGGTGAAGGTTCGGTTGATGTTTGACCATTACCAAAGTCCCAATTCCAAGATGCTATACTTCCATTTTGGTCAAAAGATGCATCTGTAAATATCAGTGTTGTACCTTGATCAATTTCCGTGGCAACTACAGAGTAAGCAGCTACTGGTTTTGTATCGATAACAGTATCATCATCACTACAAGCAACGCTAAATACTACTAATAGACATAATGTTAATAGTTTACATATTGTTTTCATTTTAATTTAAGTTTTGATTCATTAAAAAGTTTTTTACTTGTGTTGGGTAATCTGTTTGTATAATATCACCTTCTAAATCAATCACTATATTTATTTGCCCATTTGCATCTGTTGTTGGACTATCATTAGAATTTACATAGGCGTTCTTAAAAATGTACCAGCCATTTTGTTTACCAGCACTAACTAATTCGCTTGTAAACGTTGTATTATTATAATGCATAATATTGATACCAAGTGATGAATTATCGTAGGAATTAAAATCATTATCATTTCTAATGATTGGCATTGCATATACATTTGAATCTAATTGTAATAATCCATTGATATCTGCAAATTCTGATGAATAAAACATGACTTGATTGAGCATACCATACTGCTTAACTAGTTGATACACTTTATTGAAAGGTGCTTTGTTGTTATCGATATCTATATCGATATAAATCTCGCCTCTTGCTAAAGTAAGCACCTCTCTTAAAGAAGGGATTTTTTCTGTAGTTAAAGTACCATCTTCTTTGAATAAATTGAATTGTTGCAACTCTTCAAGTGTCATTTCATCAATCTCACCCGAGCCATTTGAAGTTCTATCTATTGTTGCATCATGCATTAAAACTAATTCACCATCTTGTGTTTGCCTTACATCTAATTCTACCATTCTTACACCTTGATTTATTGCATTTGTAATAGAAAGCAAAGAGTTTTCAGGTGCATTTTCGTGTTGTCCACGATGTGCACAAATCATAATTTTATCCTCTAACTGAGCTAAGTCTTCTGTTAGAGTATTTCTGCCTGCAATATCACTAGTCAGAGATAGTATTAATTCTTCTGAAAATGAATCTTCCATAGCGTCTACCGAAGCAGTTAGGGTAACAACATAATCTCCAAGTTCCTCATAAATATGTGTTGGATTTTCTTGTGAAGATGTTTGGCTTTCATCCCCAAAATTCCATGTATAATTGATATTACTACCTTCAAAAGTACTAGTATTGGTAAAAGTAATAAGCTGACCAACTAACAAATTATCGCTATCATTTATTGCAAATGACGCTTCAACTTGTGTGTTAATATTTGGTGCATTATCATCACTCTCTGAACAGCCAATAAATACTTGTGCTGCTATAGCTAAGAATATAATTACAGAAATTTTATAGTTTAATGCCTTCATATATATTACCAATTTGGGTTTTGTTCTAAGTTTGGATTTAATTGAATATCACCAAATGGAATAGGATATAAATAATCTCTGCTTTCATCAAATGATTTTGGTCTGTCTAAAAAGGGTACAAGATTACCGCTTGAACCGTTTGAAAGGGAAATTACACCACCTATTTCAACAGATTGAGGTGCTGTTGTCGTTGGAGAGCCTTGAAAGATTTCAACATCTAATGTTGAATCTCCATTAATATCAAAAGCACCAAAACCAGAGAAGTACATGCCTTTAAAATGATCTTCAAGAGCTTTACCGTTTTTCCACCTCATTAAATCGTCATATCTAAAGCCTTCTAGAACTAATTCTACACGTCTTTCTCTTCTAATTTCAAGTATTACACCTTGATTTGAACCTTCAACATTTGGGTAACGTGATTGTAAAATAGGATCAACAGTACTATTAGCATTACTCAAATTTAGTGCTGGCATACCAACTCTACTTCTTAAAAGCGTAATAGAAGCGTCAAGATCCGCTTGAGTAAGCGTTCCTAACTCAGCCTTAGCCTCAGCAAAATTTAGTAGAACCTCTGCATATCTCATTATAGGAATATCTTGAAAACCTGCTTCGAAACCATCTTGACTTTCGTCAGCAACATATTTAGCAATTTGATAACCGCTTATAGATGCAGAAAAATCAGGTAAAACTTCATTACTATTTCCTATACGAGTATAACCTGGTGTTCGTATAGTTTGCTCCATTCTTGGATCTCTATTGCTAGTTTCCGCGTTAAATTCTAAAGTTTCATAATTTGGCTGTGATGTGAACGCTGTACCATCCGACATTAAATATGTGTCTACAATGGATTTTGTAAGCCCTACGTCTTGTTGAGTCGGTGAAGTAAAATAATAATTAATACTATTTACTACATCCAAATCAGAACTGTAACGTCTTGTTAGCATTACCTCTGATTCTATCGCTGATTCTGAAGCAAATAAATCTCTATAATCTATTCCTGTATTACCAGTACTATACAAGCTATATGGACTTTCTTGAATAACTCTTTCTGCAGCTTCAGCAGCTAAGGTTAATAGTGTCTCTGCACCGGGAAGATTTAAATTTGAATGGTATTTTCTAAATGTTCCTTCAAACAAACAAATTCTAGATTTTAAGGCCAAAGCTGTCCAGCGATTTACTCTATCCGATGCTTGATCTGTATTCAAGTTTTCAATAGCTCTGTCAATATCCTCAATCATTTTTTCTACTACAAAAACTCTTGAATCTCTTGGTTTTAATAATAAATCTGTGTCTGTACTTCCAATAACTTCATCATACCAAGGCACATCTCCAAAACGTTTTATTTTGTTATAGTAGAATAAAGCTCTAAAGAAATAAGCAACACCACTATATTCTTTAACTGCGTCTTCATCATCACAACGTTCAAAGTTTTCAAAAAAGATATTAATTTTTCTCAGGTCACCCCAGCTCCATCCACTACTTCCGGCTTCTGAAGGCACTAACCTTAGACCAGTTTGCTCATTAGGAATACCATTGAATAAAATATTGTCTGATAAATTATCTCTTTCAATAACTCCACCAAAACCAGATAGATCGTTATAAAAACTATTAGTATATAATTCTAAGTCTTGAGCTGTATTGAATGAATTTTCAGGTGATAATTCAGAGATTGGTGTTCTTTCTAAAAAATCATCATTATTACAGCTAGTTAAAAAACTGAATATTAAAAATGTTAAGATTATTTTTTTCATTGCTGTTTTATTAAAGTTTGATATCAATGCCAAAGGCATAAGTTTTTGTAAATGGATAAGCATTACCGTTTCCTAATTGCTCAGGATCTACTGTTCTATCTGGATTGTTTTTGTATAAAGGTGAAAATGTAAATAGATTAACACCTGTAGCATATAATCTTACACTATCTAAAGAAAGTTTGCTTGAAATAGATTGTGGTAATGTATATCCTAATGTGATATTTTTAATTCTGAAATATGCTGCATTTTGAAGATACTTATCTGAATTAACACCTAATTGAGCTCCTTCATAGGGACCACCTCTTTCAGCATATACTGCTAACCTAGGAAAATATGCATTAGGATTTTCTGGTGTCCAGGAATTACTAACAACACTCTGAGGATAAAAATTTTGGTATTGTCTAGCAAATGGTCCCCAGAAAAACCCATTATCTGTACCAGGGTTCCAATCTCTTTGCATTATGCCTTGACCAAAAATATTTATATCAAATCCTTTGTATTCTGCACCTAAACGAATAGCATAATTATACCTGGTATTTGTATTACCGATTCTCTTTAAATCTCCATGATCGTCGAGAGTTAAAGCTCCAGGGCTAATAACACCATCGCCATTTGTATCTTGAAATCTAATATCACCTGCAACTGGGTGATTAATGAGGTAGTTATTTGTAATTCTTTCGTTTACTAGTGTTTGATCAGCGTGATTTAAATATTCATCATCAGATTGAAAAAAGCTTTCTACTGTATATCCCCATATTTCACCTAGTTCTTTACCTACATAAAACTGAGTAATGTCACCATTTGGATTATCAAACTTTGTAATGAAGGTTCTACTGTCTCCAAGAACAAAAGACGTATTATATTTAAAATCCGAGTTTCCTAACTTAAATTGGTCTCTCCATTCTATTGAAAATTCAAATCCTCTTGTTTGCAAATCTGCCGCATTTTCCTCTGGTTCAGTAGCACCATAAACAGAAGGTAATTGCTTGCCCTGGGTAAGCATATCAACCACATCTCTTTGAAACCAATCAAAAGACGTTGTTAATCTGTTATTAAAAATCCCTAAATCTATTCCAAGATTTAATGTCTTAGCACGTTCCCAGGTAAAGTTTGATGATACTGGTTGTGGTGTAGTTAAATAATTAATTTGTGCATCTTCAACAATATAGTTACTTTGATTAATTGAAAATGTAGATAGATAATCATAGGCACCAACATTTTGATTGCCAAGTTCTCCGATAGAAGCCCTAAGTTTAAAGCGATTGATTGGTGTGTTTAATTTTGCCCAAAAATCTTCTTTACTTATTATCCATCCTATAGAAGTAGAAGGAAAAAACCCTAATCTGTCTCCTGTTGGAAAACGAGAGGACAAATCGAAACGTCCATTTAATTCAACAAGATATTTTTCTGAAAAATTAAAAGAAAACCTATAGAAACCAGCTCTTATAGCCCATTCTTCTTGATCTGAAGTCAAAAAGATATTGTCTCCGTTTGCCAAGCCAAAAGAGTTTAAATTCTCCGAGATATTTCCGTTTCTATTTGCTATATTTCTTTTAAATGAATTCCACTCTTGGTTAAATCCAACTAGCGATGTCATTTCAATATTTTTAGTTGGTTTTAATTTATACTCAGCATAAGCGTTAATGGCTTGATAAAGTGAGTTTCTTTCTAGCTCCTTGTAGGTTTGGGTATTAGGTTTATATAAGGAAACACCTTCTCCGTTTGGTTGGTTGGTATAAGGTGAAGCTATGATACGAACCCACTCGCTTTGTTGCCTTTTTCTAAAACTATAATCCGCATTTACCTTCAACCCTTTAGCTAGGTTTAAGGTAACATTAGATGTATTAAATACTTCAAAATCTTTTTCTACCCCCTTACTTTTTCCGTTAATGAGGTCTGCAAATGTACCATCTGCAATATCTCTATTATTGGTATACGCCCCTTTTATAATTAAAGACCCGTCTGGATTAGTTGGAAGATACAATGGTGAAGCATGAAACGTATATTTTCTCCAATTTTCGCTGTTATTTGCATTATTTAATCGTCTAGTATTGGTTGCTGGATGTGTATAGTTTTTATTGAAAATGTTTGTGCTATTACCTATTTCAATCCAATCTGCTGGTTTTGCAACTATCCTAGATCTAAGCGTGTAAGTATCTAAAACATCAGGGTTAATTTTATAGATACCTTTTCTTGTTAAATATCTTCCCGATAAATAAAAATTTATTTTTTTTGAGCCGCCTGATAAGTTAATATTATGTTCGGATTGGGGCTGCCAATTTTCAAATACTGTATTCCACCAATCTGTATTTCCATAATGTACGTATCTCTCTGCTCCATTTACATTTTTTATTAATACGCTTGGTAGTGATGGATCTTGTCTCCTAGCCTCTAAATAAGCATAATCTTCTTCAGTATACCCTAAATATGTACTAGTGTTTTCCAATAAACTTAAACGGTCACTTAATCTTGCCCATTCAAGGCCATCGGTTATAAAATTGTCTGTATTAATAGTGGGTGTACTCCAACCAAAATTATTCGTATAATTAATTTTAACATCACCTTCTTTTGCTTTTTTTGTTGTAATTAAAATTACACCAAAGGAAGCTCTCGCACCATATATAGAAGCAGAAGCAGCATCCTTCAGTACTGAAATAGATTCAATATCTCTAGGATTAATTCTATTGAGGTTTCCTTGTACTCCATCAATTAGAATTAAAGGTTGACCGCCGTTTATGGAACCTATGCCTCTGACATTAATATCAGCTTCGTTATTAATATCACCATCACTTAGCGTAACGTTTAAATTTGGCGATATTCCTTGCAATAATTGACCTGTGCTTGGTCCTAAATTATTTTGAAAATCTTGAGCATCAATTTTTGAAACAGCCCCTGTAACATTAATCTTTTTTTGAGTACCGTAACCTACAACCACTATTTCCTCAAGTTTAGCAGTATCATCTAGTAAAGTAACATTAATTATTGTTTGTTCACCTACCTTAATTTCTTGTGTTATATAACCCAAAAAAGACACAACAAGTACAGCGTTAGAATCAGAAACAGTCAAGCTAAAATTACCATCAAAATCAGATTGTGCGCCATTAACAGTACCTTTTTCAAAAATACTTGCACCAGGCAAGGGTTGATTGTTTGAGTCAGTTATAACACCCGATATTTTAATACCTTGAAGTTTTCGACTTACTGGTTTTTGACTAATATTGAGTTTCTCAATAACAATTGTATTGTTTTCAGAAAATTTAAAGTTTATATCTTTCTGCTGAATACTTTGGTTTAATAATTTCTTAATTTCAATTTCCCCCTTCTTAAGATGCACTTTTGGCGCATCTACAAACAAATCTTGAGGATATAAAAAACGATATTTTGTCTGTTTTTGTATGATGTTAAATACCTCATCTACAGATGCTATCTTATCTGTACTTATTGTTACTTTCACCTGAGCAAAAGAAGTTATGGTATTAAAACTAAAAACGGAAGTGCATAAAAGGAATATAAAGGTTCTCATACAAAGAAATAGAAGTCGCTTTTTAAAGAGGGAACGCCTTTTGATTAATTTAATTTTCATAAATTTACATTGTGTTAGTTATATTTGATATTAATTAGTACAGTCTAGAGGGACGAAGTTGATTCACCGCAAAATGTTTGACTTCGCTCTCTTTTTTATTTTCTATTTTAGAATTACTCGTTGTTTTTCAATTTCATAATTTTCAATAACACCAAAGTTTTTTATAGTTTCTAATATATCTTCAAGCTTTTGGTCTTTCCCTATCGCACCATTAAAACCAGCATTTTTGAGTTCAACATCATTAAATTGTACATCTATATTATACCATCTAGATAATACTTTCATAATATCACCTAATGACTTTCTTTGAAAACTAAAAACACCGTCTTTCCAAGACGTTTCATTATAAACATCAACCTCAGAAATCGTCAATGATTTCTCCTTTAGATTAAGATTGGTTTGCTGGTTGGGTTTTAATATTTGATTTGATATCGCTGAATTTACCGAGACTTTACCTTCTACCAAAGTTGTATAAATATTGGTTTCATCCTTGTATGCCTCAATATTAAATTCCGTACCTAAAACTTCTATTTCTTGAGACTGATTATATACTTTAAAACTGGACCCATTATGCTCTGAACTAGAGGATACATCAAAATAAGCCTCACCATACACTAATTCTACTTTACGTGTTTCTCCTTTAATAAAATTAACAGGATATTTAAGTTGAGATTCAGAGTTTAGCCACACCTTGGTTCCATCAGATAACTTTATAAAAAACTGTCCTCCTCTTGGTATAGTTAGATAATTATAAGCGACTTCTTTTGTCTTTCTTTCTTTGGGTTTATAGATAATCTCCTTTCCATTACTGTTAGCATCGCGTGTTTGGATAGAAGCTCCTTTCTCTAAGGCTATTTGCGAACCATCATCTAATGTCAGGGTAGCCCTATCTGTTCCTGGCTCTATACTATTTACTATTGCTGGCTCTATAAGTTTTGTATTAACTTCTTTCCTTAAAAATATAGTAAGTGTAAGAATTAACACTACTGAAGCTGCAGCAGCAATCTTACCTATATTTCTATACCTTTTAATACGATATGTTTTCTTATCATTTTCGATATATGCTAGCAACTTTTTTTCTAAAAGCTTGGTATTGAATTTTTTGAGATTATAATCTATAGCATAATTGGTTTTTACATAATTATAAAACTCTTCTTCGTTATTTACATCTTTAATCCACAGTCCTAACTCAGCTAATTCTGAACTAGATGCTTGATTTGACAAGTATTTTGCTATTATATTTTTAATTTCTTTTGATACCATTAATATTATAACGTTCCAAAATTGCATAACCCTAACTTTTGTTGTGACTTTTTTTATATTTTTAGCAATACATTAAACCAAATATTATTATAATTTCAAAATGGATTACACTTATATAAAAGATATTGATCTTATTACTGCTTTGAAAAAAGGTGAATCTAAATCGTATCGTTTTTTGGTTGAGTTTTATCATCACAAGCTTTGTTTATATGCCAGTGGATTGACAAATGATTCTAATCTTGCGGAAGATATTGTCCAGAATGTCTTTTTTAATATATGGCGACAACGCGATAAGCTTAAAGATGATTTTTCTGTAAAAAGTTATTTGTATAGATCCGTATATAACGAATTTATAGATCAGTATCGCAAAAATAAGTCTGTTGTCGAACTTGAAGAGAAATATATAGATGCGTTGACCTATATTGTTGAAGAAGAGGATAACAAATCAATTGATAAATTGATGAAGCTTGTAAAGAGTGAAATTGAGAATTTACCTCCAAAATGTAAACAAACGTTCCTATTAAGTAAACAAGAAGGGCTAAGCAATATAGAAATTG
>Ga0206125_10002291_pt1 | contig 20547 bp, 8 predicted proteins | sample Helgoland_Spring_4_FD_148598 | JGI IMG/M metagenome (GOLD analysis project Ga0206125, IMG submission 148598) | Pelagic subsurface seawater microbial communities from Kabeltonne, Helgoland, North Sea - Helgoland_Spring_Bloom_20160331_1 | ecosystem: Environmental > Aquatic > Marine > Epipelagic ... | reverse complement strand
ACAATCATTTAGGTTTGGTTCTACTGTAAATAGTGTTATTCCTAACCCTTGGTCTAGTACTGGTGATGTAGGAAGTCCTATAACAATTTTAAGAAATGGGCAACATGAAGAGGATACTGAATCTTGGGTACCTCAAGTAGAAGATATAAATACAGATCCTTCAAGTATTTATTTAACATCTACTCAATTAATCCCAATAACCCCATCATCAACTAATTATTTATCATATTTTGCTCCTCCTACAGCTACTAATGAATATGATGGAGAACAAATTATATTAAACTCAGGAAGATTATTATTAAATTCTAAATCTGATTCTATATTATTAAGTTCTTTTAATTCGATTAATTTAAATTCTATAAACAGTATTAACATGGATTCTAATGCTGTATTAATTAATTCCAAAAGTATAGCTCTAGGTGATAAAAATGCATCTGAACCAGTAATATTAGGAAACAAATTTTTAAAAGATTTTGAAGATTTATGTAAGGGTATAAATGCTTTAGCATCCGTATTTCAAAAAAATACAATAGGAGGACCAGGTAATATCTCTCCACCTATAATAGGACTAGCAATACCAGCATCAGAATTAGCAAATTCCTCAGCTCAAATGATGAGTAAAATAAAAGAATATAAATCTCTTACAACAACTTCTAAGTAATGTCTGCACAATCTAAAATAATATTTAAGAATATAGTTAAAGTAGCTAGAAGTTCTGGGGCCTTAGATAAACAAATAAAAAAGATTGAAGATAAAATAATTGATCAAGGTTTAAAACTTATAGAAGAAGCAGGGGTAGATCCTACTTTATTACCTATTGATATAAGATCACTTTTAAGAGGTGAAAGTCCAAATATTGATCCATCAAGATTATTAACCCCCGAAGTTATATGTGCTCAACCTACTTTAACACCTCAACAAAAAGAATTAACAACTAGAAAAATAAATGACGCTCGAGAAGAAGTAGAAGGAATATATGAAACGACACAATCATTAAAAGAACAAGCTTTAGTTTTAACTACACCCATTAATAAGTTACAAAGTAGTACAGAAGGTATAGCTAATTCAGTTGAAGCTACTAGTGGTATAATTGAAATTTTAAAACGTCTAGCAATACCTGTATCTACTCCCCCCGGTGTTGGTATTCCAACAGGTGTATTAAATACTTTTTCCTCTACTTTAGGAACTTTATCTGATTTAGTAAAAGCAGCAGCTTCAGATTTAAGAACAATTCCTGCAGCTTTAGGTATAATGACTAGTACTATTAATCGAACTATTTCTTCACTAAATGGTTTAAATTTAATACTTGATCCTTTTTTACAATTATTAACTATGGTTAAATCTATAGTTGATCTTCAAGACCAATGTCCTCTTGTAGATCAAAGTGATTTAGATGCTCTTAAAGCTGATTTATTATCTAATATTCAAGGAAATTTAGCACAAGCTGAGTTATTTGAAGGTTTAGAGGGTGATCTAGAAGCCAGCCTTCAATTAGGTGCAGATCGTCCTTTTTTCTATAAAAATTTTAGATTTGTATTAGAAAATGACCCAAATAATACATATTTTTTTCCATCAAGAAGAATTAGATGTTTTAGACTGAATTCTGTTGGGTATAGTGATGATATTGATGGTGGGGGTTCAGTAACACTTTATAATATAAACCCCTCAACTAATCCTGATTTACCGAGTGGGGCATATTCATATGCTAGTAGTTTGCCTATATTAGTAGCTGAAGCTAAATTTGCAGTTGATGTTTATACTAATAACATTACACTATATGAAGCTCCTAAATTTAGAGAAAGTGTACAAATTCTATCAGATTCAGCTGTAAATCTTACAGAATTATCTATGGAAGAATTACAAGTATATGCTGATACCTTTGGGTTTAATAGTGTTGAAGAACTTATAGAAAGTGAATATTATGAAATACAAAATTTACCTAATTATATAGTATATGGTTCAGGTTATGTTAATTTAAATAATTCACCTACTGATGTTGAATATGGGGCTGATGCTTTAGTTCGAGATGGTTCATATGCTGGAGGTACAGGTATAACTCTATCTTCTTATATTCAGTCTGGTACTATACAAGTAAATAAACCTGTAAATTTAAGAATGAAAACATTTGGAGGATCAGGAAATGAAATTAATGGTGCTCCAAGATTTACTGAAGCATTATTAACAATTAAAAGATCAGCAGCTATACAAGATGATGTAAATCCATTTACAGGAAAAATAGAAGGGTTTATAGATACTGGAGCCATAGATTCATTTGTTGAAGAATATGGTAGAAATGCTGTTACAATATTAGATAATATATATACCACATCCCAAGAAATAACAGGAGAATTTTCATCAGATCCTAATAATTCACCTTTAGCTAATTTATCTTTTATAGATAGATTAAAATATGTGTATGATACTTGGTATGGTGTAGGAGAAGAAAGTGGAATGGGTCAAAATAAATCAAATGCCGTAAGAAATAGAATAGATACATTATTTACTAAATCTCAACAATTACTTTATAATAAAGAAGTACTTTGGTTATCTAAAAGATTATTTGGTTATAGTAAAAAAGATGATGCTGGTTTTAGAACTAGTAAGTTTAAAGATTATGTAAAAAAATTAGACGGAAGAATTGCTTCAGATTTTAATTTACGATTAGATATAAATTATGGTTATTATAATGATGAAAATAATGATGGAAATTATGATCGTGGAGAAGAAATCAGTAGAGGGAATGCAGCAAGAGGGGCAGAAACTTTAAATCAAAATTGGTATTGGACAGCTAGGTTAAATTCTTCATCTGAAGAAATAAATAGAGCAGAAGCAGGTAGGGCTAATGCTAAAGCAGCAACCCTTGGAATGTTATATTGGGGTTTAAGACAATTTATAGCAAAATATACAGAATTATATGGTGATAGAACAGAATATAATAATGGAGCGTGGATATCCCCAGCATCAGGACTTCCTATTATTCCATCCCAAGTAGGACCAGATAATGAAGATATAGTAATAGCACTCCAAGAATCCCAACTAGCTGGAGTAAATAAAACTATAAATGGAATAGTAGGAGGATTAGAAATATTAGGAACATACACATATGATTTAGAAATAATTGATAGTAATCCACCAATAGGAGGACCAGATAGCAACTATCCAACTAACTTTACAAATTTTACAGTAGAAGATATATAAAAATAAACTAATTTAATATTTATAAATAAAATGAAGACATCAGCATTAAAAACAATAATAAAAGAAGTCGTTAAAGAGGCTATTCAAGAAGAATTGAAGGAAATTTTGTTGGAAGCTGTTAAAACTCCAAAAGTTATAACTCAACCAACATACACAACTCCTGTAACAGAAAATAAGGCACCAATAATGCCTCAAACTCCAACAATGACTGCTGAAGCTAAAAGATCTGCATATGAAAATATATTAGGTGATACAGCAGCTTTTAATACTAATAGTGTACAACAATTCCAACCTCAAGCAGGAATGGATGTAGCAAATGGTACTTTACCAGCAGGTGAAGTTGATATGAGTCAAATAGCAGGTTTAATGGCAGGAAAATAAAAGATGGCAAGAATAATAGATAATAAATTTCCAATTGATCTTACTCCTAGTGTAGCAGTAGGTTATGGCTTTCCTTTAGATGGACCTGCTGTATTTCTTCCTACATTTACTACAAGAGAACAAACAAAAGCTAATTTATTAAACTATTTATTAACTAATAAAGGTGAAAGAGTTTTTAATCCTTTATTTGGTGGAGATTTAAGAAATCTATTATTTGAAGGAATAATAGAATCTACACAAAGTGAATTATTACTAATGATTCAAGATCAAATAGGTCAGTTTTTTCCAACAGTTCAAATTGAAGATATTAAATTTGAAAATGATGAAGATAGAAATACGATTAATTTTATTCTAACATACCAAATAGTAAATTTTGGGGTAACAGACACACTTAATATAGAATTACAATAATGGCTAATTTAAAAAGAGATATAAGATATACTGATAGGGATTTTAATTCGATTAAAAATCAATTAATACAATATTCTAAAACATATTTTCCTGATACTTATAATGACTTTTCCGAAACTTCAACAGGAATGTTATTTATTGAAATGGCAGCTTATGTAGGTGATGTAATGTCTTTATATTTAGATAACCAAGTACAAGAAACATATATCCAAAAAGCAAGACAAAACCAAAACTTATATGCATTAGCTTATTCATTAGGTTATACACCTAAAATAACAACAGCAGCATCTGTAATTATTGACTATTTCCAACAAGTTCCTGCTATACTAGATAATGGAGTATATGTACCTGATTATAATTATGCTTTATTAATACCAGAAAATACCTCAGTTACTTCTACTCAAAATAGTAGTATTGAATTTATAACAGAAGATGTAATTGATTTTTCTGCATCAAGTTCATTAGACCCAACAACAGTATCTGTTTATCAAGTTTTTAATGGTAATCCTACTTATTATTTATTAAAAAAATCAAGAAAAGCTATATCAGCAACTATAAATACTATAGATTTTACTTTTACAAATGCTAAAAAATTTGATACTGTAAATATAAATGATTCTAACATTATAAGTATATTAGATTGTTTTGATACAAATGGAAATCAATGGTATGAAGTTCCTAATTTAGCTCAAGAAAATGTTTACAATTCTATAAGAAATACTAATACTAATGATCCTAATTTTATATCAGATCCAGAAGTACCCTATTTATTAGAATTAAAAACAGTACAAAGAAGATTTGCAGCCCGTTTTGTAGATTCAGGTTCATTACAAATGCAATTTGGTGCTGGGAGTACTAGATCAACAACAGAAGAAATTATACCTAATCCGGATAATGTAGGTTTAGGTTTACCATTTGAAAAAACAAAATTAACAACAGCATTTTCACCTGTAAATTTTGTATTTACAAATACTTATGGTATTGCTCCTTATAATACTACTTTAACAGTAAGATATTTAACAGGAGGGGGACAATCAGCTAATGTAGAAGCTGGCACATTAACTGCTATTGATACATCAAATGTTACTTTTGTTAATCAACCTATAGTAACAACACCAGCAGTAACAACAACTTTAGCAAATGCTATGTTTAGTTCATTAGCAACTAATAACCCATTAGCAGCTGATGGTGGTAATGATGGAGATACTATTGAAGAAATAAGACAAAATGCTTTAGGTAATTTCCAAAACCAATTAAGAACAGTTACAGCACAAGATTATTTAGTTAGAGCATTATCAATGCCCTCTAATTTAGGTGTAATAGCTAAAGCTCACACACAACCTTGTAAAATTGGAAATTATGATCCAGGTGAATTACCATCAGTTTTAGATTTATATATTTTATCATATGATGCTAATAAAAATTTAAGATCAGCTTCTAATACTTTAAAAAGAAATTTACAAACATACTTATCAGAATATAGAATGATAAATGATTCTATTAATATTAAAGATGCTTATATAATTAATATTCAAGTAAGTTTTGAAATAGTTGTTAATCCTAATTTTAATAATAGTGAAACATTAACTTTAGCTATAACTACATTACAAGATTATTTTAATATAGATAATTGGCAAATAAATGAACCTATTATAATTCAAAATATTTTTGTTTTATTAAGTAAAGTACCAGGAGTACAAATAGTAAAAAATATAGTAATTAGTAACCTAACAGGAGAAAGTTTAGGATATAGTGATTTTGCTTATGATACAGTAGCAGCAACTATAAATGAGGTATTATACCCATCAATAGATCCTATGGTATTTGAAGTAAAATATCCTAATCAAGATATATTAGGTAAAGTAGTACCAATATAATAAATTAAAAAATGGCAAATAGAAAACTTTTCCCTACAAAAGATGCTTCGATGTATACTCTATCCCAAAGTATGAATACTGGGTTAGATGAAATATTAGAAGCTACTACTAATTTAGATAAAAATACTCCTCAAGTTAGTAGATATATGCTTAAATTTTCACAAGATGAAATTAATACTTGGGTTACCTCTAGTGTGTCAGGTTCAGTTACAGGTACAACAGCTGGGGTTATGGTACTTAAAGATGAATACTTAGTAAGACCAGAATCATATCAAAGATTTGAAACTAAAGGATTATCATATCCTACTAGTTCAAGAAATAAATTTGACGCTATAGTAGAGCCATTATACTCAGGTAGTCAAAATCCAAATGAACCTATATACGCAGGTGGAAGTGGAACAGGTTTACAACTTTATTTAGCAACAGCAGCATCATATTTTAAACCAGGAGTTAGTTTAAGTGCATCAATAGCAACAAGTAATGCAGGTGGTCAACCTGTTGATAATGGTGCTATAATGACAGCCCCAGATGGTAATTATGGTCCATTTGCCTTTAATAGGGGAGCAACAGGTAATTTAGAAGCAGATACACAAGGTGCAACTGTAACACTTATAGTTAAAAATAATAGATTTGAAGATGCAATTGTAGGAACAACAGCATTAACTTCAGGTGCTGAATTATTTGGCTCAGACGCTGAAACTGGTGCTACTCCTTCTTATGGAGAATCTAATGCAGCAACAATGACAGTTTTAGCTGCAGATTTAATAGCAGCTGGGATACAATTTCAAGGAGGGGGAATTATACAAAATTTAGATTTATTAGCACCTGATTTAATTACAGGTGGTGCAAAAACAGCAATGGGTGGACAAACAGGACCATTTTTAATAACTTTACTACCATCTATGGTATCTGGTGGAGTAATGCAGACTGGTGATTCAGCTATAGTATCATTAACAGCTGATGTAGGTGGAAATTTGACAGTAGCAACCATTGATACATCAGGAAACTTATATGTAGATGGTAACGTAATAACAATACCAAATTCTGTATTAGTAGATAGTGGTAATAAATTTGCTGGAGCTGTAGGTGATTTAATAATTACTTTAACAGCTGCTAGTATAACAGAAGATGTAGCAAATAATGATGTTTCATTTAATAATGGATTTGGACAATTAGATGATGATTGGGGTGTATTTCCAATTGTTTCTTTAATAGCAGGATATGATCCTAAATTATCAAGAGGTAAAGGATATAAATTTTCAGATAGATTATATATTCCTTCACAGTCATTCCATGGTTCAGATGATTATTATTTTGAATTAGATAAAGTAAATGGTACAAGTGGAGCTCAAAGTTTTGAACCAGTAGAACATAAAATTACAATGGATAATTATGGTGCTGTAGTTACTGGTTTAGGAATGGATCAAACATTAAAAGTATACCCAGTTTCAGGAAGTTGGAATATGGGAACAGGAAAATACGCAAATGTACCTGAAACTACAGATGGTGTAAGTTGGATATTTAGAAATTATTCAGGATCAGTTTCTGAATTAGCAGAAAAATGGATGACTAGTGGACCTATGACTACATCTGCAGATCAACAAATAATATCCACAACAGTAGGTACTCAAGTAGGTTCATTAACAGGTATAGCAGGAGTTGGAAGTAGAGGAGGAACAGGAGCAGAATTTACAATTACAACTACAGGAGGGGCATTTACAATAACAACAGTAACTTGTACTACAGCTGGAACAGGATATATACCAGGAGATACAATAACAATAGCTGCAGCTACCTTAACAGCAGGTGGAGCAATAGGAACAGTAACAACTGATTTAAAATTTAAAGTTACTACAGTAGATAATTTTGGGGCATATGTAGAAGCATCTTGGTCAGGATCAGCTGAAGGAGGAGGAAATTGGTATACAGGATCAAATTTAGGATTAGATGTAGTACAAGAAAAGATATTTAAATATGGTCAAGGGATTGATTTAGACATTGATGTAACTGATACAGTAACAACATGGTATACTAATTCACTAGCTAGTAATGCTTTAGGATTTCCTAATGATGGGTTTTTAGTTAAACAATCTAGTTCAAGAGAATTTGTTAACAGTAAAAACTTTGAAGCTACATTTAGATATTTTTCAGTAGATACTAACACAATATACCCTCCAGCATTAAATTTAAAATGGAATGATTATTGTTTTGCTACAGGATCAACTAATCAATCTGTATTAGCTACACAAGAATCATTTGTTAACATTTACAATAATGCAGGTACATATTACTCAGAAAGTGTACCTAGATTAAGAATATCAGCAATACCTAAATACCCCGATGTAGTATTCCAAACGGCTTCGTTATATACTAATAACCATTACTTACCATATACTTCATCATTTTATGCTATTAAAGATACAGATACAAATGAGTACGTAGTTCCATTTTCAGACCCATACACTAAAATAAGTGCAGATAGTATATCTAGTTATTTTGATGTAGAGATGGCTGGATTGGAACCAGAAAGATATTATACTATATTGATTAAATCCACAGTAGGTGGTACAGTAAAAGTATTTGATGAAGATATAATGTTTAAAGTAATTAATGGATAATGGCAAAATCAACACCTAAAACAAGTAGTATATCAGATTCTCCAACGTTTACTCCGATATCTCAAGAAATGGCTGCACCTCCTAGAGGTTCAGAAAATGTATTATTAACAAGAGAAGCATTTGATAGAAAAGAATTTAATGATACTATTAATACTAATTTTACTCAATTAGGATTAACTCAACAAGCAGATCGAGATTTAAGTTTTTTTGATCCTAACTTGGCTACTGTAGGAGATTTTTTTACTATATATAATAACTTATTCTATCAAATACCTAAAGGAACAACACCAGATGGTCCTCAAGTTAATACTCATCAATTTTTAATTGAAAGAAGTACAGAATATACAAAATTTATAGCACAACAAGAAGAAATAATAGCATTAACAGAAGAAATAACAGATTTAAGAGCACAAAATTTAGAATTAGTAGCAGATATGGCAAATATAGTAGAAGGATTTGAACAAACTGTATCTCAGTTAACAGAACAATTAAATGCAAATATAGGGTAATGGAGTATAATTCAGACTTAACAACAGATAGATTTAATAGATCTAACTCAGATAATGAAGTATCATCTTCTGTTACTCCTATTAATCCAGCAGAACTATTTCAAGATGGTTATGAGTTAAGTAATAGTATAATTACAACTGAAGAATTTAAAGGTTCATTTACCCCTGACTTAAATAATATTGAATTTTATATATATGATGCTAATAAAAATTTACTAAAATCAGAATATGATTTTCAAGATTATTTTATAGCTTCTAATCCAAACCCAAAACAAAAAATAAATCTAAAAACCGGTAAAGTATCTGTACAATCTAGTACTGTTAATCTAACACCTAAAGATGATATTTTAAGTAGAGGGTATACTAATGGAAATTTATATGCTGTATATAACTTTGTTAGTTATGAATTATCATCTTCCCCAGAAACTGAATATTATATATCAGAAATATCATCTGACAGAACTGAAATAAGAATTAAATCAAATAAGGTTTCAACAAGAGTAATGAAACAAACTTTTGTTGATTTACAAAAAAGATTATCATTAAATACATCAACTTCTCCTACAGCATTATTTGATGAATTTTATATTTCATTTGGTCAAAATGAATATCATATAGGAGTTAATTTAAAATATGATGATACTTTTTCTCCGGTACCTGAAACACCATTAACTAAAGCTCAAAAAATAAAATCAGGTAATACTGTAGGTCAAACTTCTATATTAATAAAATTAGTTGACGCTTTACCTCCTAAATATAATATAGCATCAACATTATATGTAGTTACAAAACCAGCAGAGTCACAAGCATATTTAGTTAAATTTCCATATGATCCTTTTACCCAAGATAATATAACTTATTTAAAAGGTCCTAATTCAAATTTAACAATAAATGATTTTGTTAATAATTCTTCAAATTATAGTTCTAAAGATTCATTATTAGAAACAAAGTCAACAGGTTCAAAAGATCAACTTTTATATAAATTAAATCAAAAAGGAATAACCTTAGATGTTAGTTATAACACTGCTTCTTTTAATGATTTTGTTAATTTTTCATCTGCAAAAGCTAGAGTTTCTAATTTTGTAGAAAAAGTATCTAGAATACAAGCTTATGAAGCTGATATAGATACTATAACAACTATAACAGGTTCAAATCCAGGGGTAACACAAATATCAGAAAGTTTAGCTTCTTTATATACAAAAATAGAAAATGAAATTAAATCATTTGATGGATTTGATTACTACCAATATTATAACACAGGGTCAGATGCTTATCCTAAAACTGGAACAGTATTTCCATTACAATTATTAGCTACACAATCAGTAGATGCTCAAACATGGATACAAGCTACAGAAGCTTCAGCTTCAGTATATGATGAAAATAATCAAAATTGGTTATATTATACAATCCCTGATTTTATTAAAAATAATACTTCAAATGCTAATTATTTAGAATTTGTAAATATGGTAGGTCAATCTTTTGATGAAGTTTGGTTATACACAAAAGCAATTGCTGAAAAATCTAACACTACAAATCAACTTGATAAAGGTGTTCCTTTACAATTAGCTGATGATGTTATTACATCTTTAGGATATACAGGATTTGGAAATAATTATAACAATCAAGATAACTTTATAGGATTAATTGGTAATGATAATGGTAGTTATGTTCCCCCAACAGGGAGTGAATTAATTAATCATTATATAGCTATTAATGGGCCTGGTGGAATTGAAAATTATTGGGCTGATTTTTACTCATTTGATCCTCAAGGCTATGTTGAATCTCTTAGAAGTACTGGTTTTCCTTATCCTATTGATAGAGTAAGTAAAGAAATATTTAAACGTCTTTACCATAATATGTCTTATCTTGTTAAAAAGAAAGGTACAATTGCAGGGTTAAGACAATTAATTAATATATGGGGGATTCCAAATACAATATTAAGAATAAATGAGTTTGGGGGTAAAAATAAAGACGAAGAAAATGATTATGATTTATGGTATCAAAGATATAGCTATGCATTCCAACCAGTTCCTTCAGGAACTAATTATGCAAGTGCTTCTGTAAGAATACCATGGCAACCTTTATTAAGAAATTATGTACATTCACATAATAAATTAGTAGATACTACTTCTATAATAGCATCTGCTCCTTATGCAAATGGTGGTAGTAATGGAACTAGTGATGGTACTTATAATATTACAGATCAATTTACTGTAACTGGTGGGGGAACTGGAGGAACAATTAAATTATTTGCTGCTGCAGGTAATCTTACAACAATAACTATAGAATCTACTCCATTTGATCTTACAGGTAATGGATATACAACTGATTCAGTAATAACAATAACAGGAGAACAAATAAATAATTTAAATGATTCTATACTTGGACAAGGTTGGAGTGGTACTTCTACATTCCCAGTAGTTAATGCTAATTTAGGAGCTCAACAAATTGTACCTGATGGTTTAGGATTTAGATTTAAAACAACAGGTTATCCACAATCTACATATGCTGGTAATTTTGATTCACAATCTTTATTTATTAAGAAATCTACAAATAATGCAAATGATGCTGATTTTGGTATAGCATTATATTATACAGGTTCAACATCAGGCTCAGGAGCTGGTAATACAGGTCCAACTTATCTTGGTGGAAACTCGAATGCGTATAAAGATTATGGTGAAATGAGATTCTTTATAAAAGGAGATCCTGGGGATGGAGGTACAGTAATGTCAGATCCAATTTATTTACCATTTTTTGATAAAGGTTGGTGGTCAGTTCATCTTCAAAGATCTTTTCCAGGAAACTTTTTTGGGGGAGAATATCCACACCCGGTTGTAGGTGATAATACTCGTGATACTACTTATACTTTATTTGTAGCAAATAAAATTTATGATGGAAATGATGGTAATCAAATAGGGTTTACAGGATCTGTTTCTATTAGTAGTAACCAAGATGGAACACTTTCACAATCCATAAATGAATCTTGGAATAATTTTTCACTTGATTTAGCTCAATATGGAGCAGGCGCTTACTTAGGTGGGTGGGGTAATACACTAACAAGTGGAACAACAGGTAGTATTGGATCATTAAAAGATGTAGGGACAGGTTTATTTACTCCTAAAGGTGTTCAAAATGCAGGTAAAAACTTTTCGGGATCCTTTCAAGAATTTAGATATTATTCACATGATATAAGTCAATCTGTATTCAATGATTTTGTAATGAATCCAGAATCAATTGAAGGTAATTTTATAACAGGATCAGAATCATCATTTGATATAGTAAACTTTAGAGCTCCATTAGGTAATGAATTAGAAAATATATTTACATCTTCTTTTACAACACAACATATTGAACAAATAGAATCAGTTCATCCTGCAATTACAGGTTCATCACCATTAACAATAACTCAATCTTTTTGGAATCCATCATTTAATCCATTAAATCAAACAACTTTAACTTCTAGTTATGATGTAACATATAATGCTAATTCAGCAGGAAGAACTTATAGTGAAACTAATGTAGAAACATATTTTTTAGATCAACCTTCAATAGGAATTAGAAATAGAGTAAGTAATAAAATAAAATATTCAACTAATTTAAATTTTGGTACAACATTATCAAATAGAGTTAGTATACAACAAGACCCACCTATAAGTCAAAGTTATACTGATAATATTAACTTATTAGAAGTAGCATTTTCACCAACTGAAGAAGTAAATGATGATATAATTCAAGCTTTAGGTTATGGTGCTATACAAGAAGTAATTGCTGATCCTAGATTTAGATCATCATCAGATGATTATTATCCTGGTTTACAAGAAATTTCAAAAGCTTACTTTAAAAAATATACAAATCGTAATCAAACTGATTATTTAAGATTAATTAAATATTTTGATGATTCATTATTTAAAGCGATTAAGAACTATGTACCTGCTCGTACAAGTGTGTCTACAGGAGTTGTAATTAAACAACATATGCTTGAACGTAACAGATACCGAGAGCCGCAAGTTGATATAGTTACTACACAATCCTACGCACCTTTTAACCAAGCATTAACAGCTAAGAATTTAGAATTAACAGGATCAGTTAATACAAATCAATTATGGGATCCTGTAAAACAAGAAACATATTATTCATCTTCAGATGTACAAACTTTTAGTGGGGGAGCAGGTGGAAGTGTCAATCAATATAATGTATTAGAAGAAGGAGGTGGTTTAATTGCATTAGAAAGTGATGATTTAGCTTTAAAAGCACAAGGAAAAATTCTATCAGGTACTGCTATTAATGATCTTAATGGACTTTTAACTCAACCACAAACTTCAAACCCAGGACCAATAAGTATAACCAATATACCAGGTAATGGAACATTTATTAAAAATGGTGTTCCAACAACACGTGGGACTGGAGCTTTATTTACAGTTACTACAAATTCAGATGAACAAATTTTTACAGTAACTTGTACTACAGAAGGAACAGGATATGTAAATGGAGATATAATAGTAATACCTGCAAGTGATTTAAATGGAACAGCACTTGGTGTTGTAGAAACAGACTTAAGATTTAGAGTATCAGGAGTTGAATTTACTTCAATATTTGAAGCTGAGCCGTTAGAAGATGTTACTAAAGACATAGTTTTAGTAAATGCAAATAATATACAAACACAAGGAACAGCAACAATTAAATTTAGTGGTGCTAAACAAGCTGCTAATGGAACTACTGTTGCTTATAGTGATGATTATGCTATACAAATTACAACAATTGACCCTAGTGATGGATCATTAATTACTAAAAAATATTGTTCATCAACTACAGCTACTCCAGCAGTAAGTGGAGGTTTTGTTTTATGGGAAGGAATAAACTCATCTGCAGTAGTAAAAGCTGCATCATTTGCTCAAGCTGTAAATTCATCATTTGGACAAGGTAGTGGAGCTACAACTCCAACATTAACAGCTATAGTAGATCCATCAAATACAGATGAAGTTATATTAACACAAATATATGGGGGAACGGATGGTAATACTACAATTACTTATGGTGATCAATTAGTAGGTGCTTCAGCACCAGGTGCACCAACTGGAACTCTTACTATAAATAATGCTGGTACTGGTTATGTTACAGCAGCATCTCCAACTGCAACCACATTAACTGGTACAGTCAACAGTCAAGGTGCTTCAGGTGGAACAGCTATAACAGCTGCTAGTGGATTACAAATAGGATATACTGCAGATACTAACGCACCACAGGAGGTATTAATAGTTGGTATTTTAACTAACGGGAATGGTAATTACATAGCTGGTCAAGAAGTATTATTAAGTGATGGGGGTGGTAATTGTAAAGTTACAGTTGATACTGTTACTACTACCCTAAATAATGTATCATCAGCTGCTTTTGTAGGAGGTTCTGCTATATTTAAAAATACATTCTTAAATGCTTTAAAGTCAGTACAAACTCCTATATATGTTGATTATAATTTTGCAGCACCTGGACCTGCACCTAGTGTTGCAGTAACAGTACAAGCATCTTCAAGTATAAGAGGAGTTGTTTATAACAATACAACTACATACACAGATCAAGATCCTGCAGGTAGTATTTTAGTAGATCCTCAAGGTCAAAAACAGTATCTTGATATGCATCCTGGAGAAGATGTATTTATATCTGTTAACTCAATTCCAGACATAACAGTTGATAATTATCAAATAATATTAGGTGAAAATATTTTAATTGCAACAGCATTAGCAGCACAATCAATTGTTAATAGTACTACATTAATAATAGATAGTATTAGTGATGATATAATACCACCAGTTGGTTCTTTAGTAACTGGACCTGAAGTAAAAGCAGGTGTAGTAACAGTATTAGGAGCAGTAACAAATGCTGGAACAGGTTATGATCCATCAACAACACAAGTTTTAGCAACTACTGGAGCAGGAGGAAATAATTTAACATTAACAGTTACTACAAATGCTAGTGGTAATGTTACAACAGCAGCTATATCAGGATTAGCAAACCCAGGAACAGGTTATTCAACAAATGATGTTGTAACAATAGTAGGTGGAGATAATAATGCAACAGTTGCTATTACAACAGCAACACCATTGTCAGTATTAATTGATGATTTTGATCCTACAAACAATCAATTAACCTTTAATTCAGTTCAAACAATAACTGATAATTCTAAATTAACTTTTACTACTACAGCTATTCCAAATCCAGATACAATTCCTGTATCACAACAAGGTTACTTTACAAATGATGTAAATGCCTTAGGTGTAGATACTATTTGGGATAGTTACCAAAATCAATTTTATGATGGTGAGTATAGTGGTAGTACTATAGTTGTTGATGATTACTTTAAAGAACAATATAACCCATATAAAAAGGTAAAAGGAAATTCAATTCCAATTGCTGAAACAGCAGTTACAGTGGATGTTAATAATGGGGTAGCTAGTGCAGGTATAAATGTTACGGTTAATAATGTAACTAGCTTTGATTTTACAACTGGTATTTCTGGGGTAAATGGTAGAAGAGAAACATATTTAGGTATTACAGCACTAGAATTAATACCATATCAAACATATAAAGTAACATATACTCTTTTAACAACCTCTGGGGGTGGGTTTGGATTAGGTTTTTACCCTGAAAATTATGGTTATAATAATACTTCATATGGTTTATACCCACAATTAGTATCATCATACTCAGGTGTTATAGGAGGAAATAATACAGGATATTCACTTGCTACTAATGTAGCAACTACTCCTTCTGTTTCAAGAATACCAACTATAACTGGTACCCCAGGAACAGATTATACTACAGGAGTATTTAATACTACAGGTGGTAATGGATCAGGGCAAACAATAAGAATTAATTCTGTTGGTGCTCTTGGTGAAATTACATCAATTACTCTAGTAAACCCAGGAAGTGGATATATAGTAGGTGATGTTTTAACTGTTGTTGGAGGAAATAATGATGGATTAATTAATCCTGGTGCAGGTGGAGTTGTAGTAGATATAGTAAAACTTGAAAATTTTACTGGAAATGCATCTACAACTAATCTTTTTGTAGGAACATTTCCAGCTGGTACTCCTATAGGAATAAATACTATTAGTGGGGATTTAAAAATAGGAGCTGATGTTACATCAACAACAGTAGGAGCTACAATACCACCAGGTACCAAAATAACAGGTGGTACCCTTACAACTGATATTGAATTTGATAAAGATGTTACTCTTGTTTTTCCAACAGTTTTGGATATTTCATATACTGGAATAGTAGACTCAGGTACAACTGGTTTAAATATAGTAAATGGTGGAAATGGACTTTACCAATCAGGTGATACAATAACAATAACAGGTGCTGGTGATGGTACAGCTACATTTATAGCAGGTACATCAACAGGAGGGGTTCTTAATGGCGTTACAAACAGTGATACTGGAGAAGATTTTACAAGACCATCTAATGGTGTTACTAATAATTTAGAATTTACATTTAAATATTTACCACCTTTAAGTGGTAATACAGCTGAAAATGGTCGTTATTCTTTAGGATGGTATTGTACAACAGGAGGTGGTGGTCAAGTACAAACAGGTACTGTAAGTAATATTACAGTAACAGGAATAGGTGGAATATATGAAAATGTAGAAGCACCAATTTTCTTAACTCAACAAGATGAAGGTTATGATAATCAAAAAGATTATCAAAATATGGGACCAACTGACATTTTAGGTAATGTAGTTTCACCTATAAATTTAATTCAAAATACTCAAAGTGTAGTATATAATCAATCAGATTATAACCCACTAAGTAATAATGTAAATATAAATAGAAGTAGTAGTAATAAATATGTTTTATCATATGGTGCTACTCAGTCAGTACCTAATAATTTTGATTTAGTAGTAACAGCATCATATTTCCCAACATCACCTTCAGGTACATTCCCTGAATTAGCTGATGTGCCTGATAGTAATTATACTATGCCAAGTAGTGTTAATGCTAGATATGCTGGAACTAAATTAAAAAGTTTAACATATAATTTCTTTACACCATCAGGATCAGTAGGACCAGAAGTTGAATTACCACAAGAACCTTTTAATACACGTAATTTAACTAGAAGAAGAGTAGCAAATGAATTTTTGGATGGATCAGTTACATCATCATTTATACAAACTACATTTTTTGCAGGATCCGCAAGTTGGGAAGGTGATAGTAAACAAAATAGAGGTGAATCAACAATTGATAAACATCCTATTTACATGGCTCGTTTTGAGAATTCATATGAACAATTAAATTTATATAATTCTTATCAATTTAATATTGATCAATTAATAGAAGTTCCAAGAGAAGATATTGCAGGTAGTGAAATAACTCCTAACTCAATAACAATAGATGGATCTAATCAAAATAAAAAAGTAGTATCAAGTGTATTTGAACCTAAAAGAAAAGTTTCTGTTAGTTATCTAAATCCAAAAACTTCAGCTATAGATTATACTACTTTAACTATAGGTAATTTTGATATATTATCAGGTGCTGCAGAATTTTTAACTGTAAATTCAAATGCTAAAAGTAGAGTATCTGGTTCGTTAAGATACCAATATGAATTAGGTGGTAATCCTTATACATCAAGTGCTTTTCAAACTGAAGATACTATACAAATGGTAACAGGTAGTAATACTATACCAAGACCAGGTTTAGCAGGTAATTTTAATCCAAATCAAACACTTACTAATACTAACTCTCCTACATTAATTGGATCTTATGCTAATTTTTCGGGAACATTAATTGGTATACCAGTTCAATCTACTAGTGGAGGAACAGGAGCAACTGTTGATTTAACCTTTAGTAATGGGGCACTAACTCTTTCAAGCATAAAAATTAATCAACAAGGACAAGGGTATACAGTAGGAGGAAATATTTTTATATCCCAAACAGATATAAATGCAGCTTTACCATAAAAATGAATATAAATATTTATAATAAAATTAAATAATGGGAACAAACGCACCAGGGGGAAATGGAATTAATGGTAATATTTTAATTACTATATTAAATGGTGATATTTCTGCAAATACTCTAACTGATACTGTACAAGGATTTTTATTAAGTGGTAGTTTAACTACAGATGAGGGTATAGGAGATAATGTAGGAGTAACAGGAGCAAATATTGTTGGTAATCCCTACACAGGAACAAATGGTACTTATGTTAACTTACCTACAACAACATTAGGTGGAGGAACAGGAATGACTGTAAATGTAACTATTGCTGCTAGTACAGTTACTACTATAACAATAGTAAATGGAGGATCTGGATATTCAATAGGTGAGTTTATAACAATACAAAATTCAGAATTAATAGCACAAGGTGCTGATCCTGGTGTAACTGTTGGTAATTTAGATTCTGATCCTTTAACAGCAGCAGATTTAACAGGAGGTGGAACACCTTACATGCTTAATTTTAACCCATCACCAGTTTCATCTTCATTTGGTATTGTTCCTGATTCTCAAAAATTACTTGTAGGTGGGCCTCAATTAGCATTATATCATGCATATAATACTACAGTTAGTCAATCATTATTTAATACTAATTTACCACAAACCTCTAATAACACTTTAGGAGCAGGAACTTTACTATGGACAACTTCAGGTTCTGATCCTGCAAATTCAAATAACTATATGACTTGGACCCCAGATGGCTCTGATGCTCAAAGTTATCAAGATACTAATATACCTTTTAAAATTGAAAGAGGTGATGTAATTAGAGTTGAAGGTATAAAAAATATTTCAGATGCAGCAACTAATTCATCTTCATCTATTAATATAGAAGAAGATTTTGTAGTTGAACGTGTAGTACCTTATTATTATTCTTCCTCATATTCAGATGGTCAACAAAATAGAAATTCATTAAGTGGTTTAATTCAAAAAGACCCAGAATTAAATACTAATTTAACAAATGATAAAGGTAATTTTGCTGTTCAAAATGGTAATATATTTACATGGACTGGGTTTATAGGAGGACCTACTTTAGCTCAAGGTAATCCAGGTAGAATTAATACATTAATTAATTTTGACTTTAGTTCTGCAGGTAATTATAATGCTGGACAATCTTACGCAACTACAGATGGAACTGGTACAGGGGCAACAATGAGAATATTAACTACTAACCCAGCTGGAACTGGTCAACCTACATCAGCTATAATAGATAACCCAGGAACAGGATATACTCCTGGAGATACTTTAGAATTTAAAACCCCAGGTGCCATTCCTCCTGGAGCAGCAGGAGCTACTGCAGAGGTAAGTGGTCTTTTAGACACTGGAATTACTTTAACTAGAAATGGAGTTGTTTTGACTGATTGGAATAGTGGTGCATCATCACCAGGAGGAGGAGGAAAAATTGAAGTTGTAAATGATGGGATAGGTATTTTACCAGGATGGGCAACTATAACATTAAGTGAAGGTTATGGCTTTTTACCTGGGGATGTTATTACAATTCCAAATGGTAATATGGTGACAGCTGGGAATTGGTATCCAGATAATTTTTCCACTGATCTACCTACATCATCTCCTAGTAGTGATTTATTAATAACAATTCAAGATCAAATTTTAGGTAATCAAACATTTAACAATAACTTTACAGTAGGAGTAGATGTTAATTATGCTGGATCACCTACAATTGGTCCGTCTGGATCTGTAGCAGGTTATCATTTATATGAAAAAGGTGAAGTTGCACTTAATGCAGATACATTTATTCAAGTAACACCAGACCCTAATATTACATTAAATGGATTATTGTTAGGTGAAGTAAAGAAATTTACAGTAAGAAGACAAATTGAAGCTGATGATAAGGTAATGATTAAAAATGTTAATCCTCCATCAGGATCAAAAGGAATAAAAACACCATCAGGACAAGGATTCTTAATACCAAATGATTTTTCCGAAGTACAAAAATCAAATGCTTTAAATATAATTAATCAATTAAAAGCAAAAAATGCATTTAATAAACCAAGCGAACCAGGAATAACAGATGGTGGAAATAGCATAATAGTACAAGGATCAGGATCAGATACTATAATTAATATACCTTAAGATATGCCCAATGTGATTAAATATGATACTGGTACAGTAACAAATGCTTTAGGAGTAGGTGATATGCATTTAGGTGTTGGTGACCATAATAAAGGTCCTACTTCATCTACAGGTTTTTATAATGGTATAAATCCTCCAATTGGTGGTTATACTGTATATGTGCATAAACAATCAGGAGGACCTTCAATAATGTGTCCTGCTAATGATGCTGACTTGATTACATTAACTGAAACAATGACTGGAGAAAGTATGGCTGATGTTAATGCTTGCTTTGCTTACTTTGCAGGTGAATCAGATAAAATGGTAATGCAACATACTACTAATACAATGGTAATGGATGCATTAGTATTATGTTTGGATGCTAACCAAATAATATCATATCCAAGATCAGGTACTACCTGGAAAGATATAAGTGGTAATGCAAAAAATGGTACTTTAACTAATGGCCCTACATTTAATTCTAACGGATATTTA
>Ga0206125_10002290_pt1 | contig 20553 bp, 7 predicted proteins | sample Helgoland_Spring_4_FD_148598 | JGI IMG/M metagenome (GOLD analysis project Ga0206125, IMG submission 148598) | Pelagic subsurface seawater microbial communities from Kabeltonne, Helgoland, North Sea - Helgoland_Spring_Bloom_20160331_1 | ecosystem: Environmental > Aquatic > Marine > Epipelagic ... | reverse complement strand
TTCAAAAACAATGTTATCCGATGATCATTATTCAAAATATACAATTCAAACCATATCTGAAAAGTCGGGATTTCATTCTACTTCAGCATTTTATAATGCTTTTAGAAAGCATACCACTGTGTCACCAAGTGTATATGCCAAGATGCACAAGAACAGCTAAGAACGCATACTTAATTTAAAATCGGATCTTTAGATTCGGTATATGTCGAAAAAGCTAATGACCAAATCAAAACTACCCTTCGAATGTGGTTAATTCAAAAGGAAAGAAGACTTTTATCTATTTTATCAACAGTTTTTAAGGCTTTTAAAAAAGAAATTTCGATTGCTCTTGGCGAGTTTGTAAGAACCAAGAATCTTTGATCTTCAACAAGGTGTCCTATTTACTTGGGAGTTGCTGGCAGCTTTGCACCTATGTTTCCTCGGTTTTTCCTTCGATTATAGGAATTGTGTTTGAATTTAGAGCTTGTAAATAGTACTGACGGAGTACTATAATACTTAAAATAATGTTTTAAGTATTCATAAATTATTACAAGTTTATTGTTGTATATACATGTTTATAATAGCAATAACTATTGCTTATATACAAACATATGTGTATTTTTAGCCTTTCTACGTGTGCGAACACGGATAGTAGATTTTCAATTAAATACTGTGTGGGCGTATTTCACTAATAAAAAACATTGAAAAGATTAAATAGGAAGGTATCAGACGAGAAATGGTCTAAAAGAGGTTTTGTGTTGTAGGTGGTTGTCAATAGTTTATTAAGTTTTGATAACCAGAATTCTCCCCCAGTTTACACAAAAAGATATGCTATTCTTAGCGCTGTGCCCTTTCATTTTTTATGCTATTCAGTAAAAATTAATTTCAAAAGGAGAAATTTATATGAAAGGATTGCTGTATTTATATTTTTTGATAACAGTAGACAGTTATGCGAACTTTAGTGATGCTACATTTTATTTTTTTGAGCCTGTTCAAAAAAGAACAATAAAAGGGGTGGTCGTAGACGATGAAGAGATTCCTTTGCCTGGTGCAACTGTTCTGGTAAAAGGGACGAAGCATGGGGTAACTACCGACTTTGATGGGAAATTTTTATTGAAAATTGACGCGTCAAGCAAAGTGCTAGTTGTCTCTTACATTGGTTATGAATTGCAAGAAGTGGAAATTTCTGAGCAAGCAGATGTATATGTGAAACTTGTACGAAAATTGAACGTATTAAATGAAGTTGTAATCGATGTCGGCTATAAATCTCAGATAAAAGAAAATATAACAAGCGCTGTGGCAACGATTAGTGGTGCGGAGATTGAAAAGAGAGCCGTTACTCAAAGTTCTCAGGTACTGCAAGGAATGGCGGCGGGTGTATTTGTCAACGGTTATTCTGGAGAGCCGGGAAACGATAGTGCTGAAATACAAATCAGAGGTCTTGGCTTGAACTATAGTGGCCCGCTCGTGCTTGTCGATGGAATAGAGTCTAACATCAACGATGTAGAACCCAATAACATCCAATCTATTTCTGTATTGAAGGATGCAGCCTCGACCGCTATATATGGTACAAGAGGAGCAGATGGGGTTATTCTTATCACAACCAAAAGTGGAAGTTATCAAGAGAAAACCAAAACTTCATACGATGGTTATTATGGAATTAGTAATCCTACAGTGATTCCTCAATTGGTATGGGATAACAGACGATACCTTGAGTTGTATAGAGAGGCGGCCCTCAATTCCAATCTAAACCCAGATGTTACTTACTTCGATATCAATAGGTACGACGAGCTACCGGCGACCAATTGGATGGATGTAGTAATCAAAGGAAACGCTTCTGTGACGAAGCACAATTTGAGTTTTAGAGGAGGAGGTAAGAATACAAAATATTATGTGTCCACAAATTATTTACATCAAAATGGCTACTTAATCGACGAGACCTATTTTAAAAGACTTTCAAATCGAATCAATTTAAAAACAAAACTCTCCAAAAAGCTCTCATTTTCAGCAAATATGGCATATACAAAAGAGAAAATTGAATTAGAACCTAAGTATGGAACAACTAAAGCCAGATCTACACAAGATATTGGAGGCACAATTTGGTCGGGTGGGTTTGTAAATCACCCAAACGTACCCGTATATGATTCACAAGGGAGGTACGGCTCTTTAGAAGATGCATTAGGAATAATTAGAAGCAGACCTAACCCGGTTGCCGTTGCAGAAAACGAACTTTCCTTGGTCGATAGAGATGTGCTTAGAGGAAAGTGGACCTTGAGCTATGAACCTTTTACGAATCTAATATTTTCTGCAAATGTGGGGCTCGACTATAATAATAGCACCACACATACCTCAAAAAATGAATACAACATCTACGATCCCGTATCAGGTGAAGTAGAGGCTATTCACAACCGCGGTCATTTCGCAATGCAAGAAATCTTTAGAGAATTTACAACAACTTTTTGGATACAGTCCGACTATAAATTCAGTTTTGCGAACCATAATTTCGACATATTGCTCGGATTGAATGGAGAGCATGAAGATAGGTGGACTCAAAATGTTAGAGAAACAGAATTTTCGGTAGCAGAAAGCGTTGTTATTGATTTAGGAGCAGAACAAGATTATTTTTCACAACGACGTACAGAATCTGCGATAAATTCCGCTTTCAGCCGCTTGAGTTACAATTACAAAAAGCGCTATTTGTTCGAGGTGAACTATAGGATTGATGGCTCCTCTCGTTTCGGAAAAAACAGCCGATGGGCAACATTTCCCGCCATTTCTGCGGGTTGGATGGTGTCGAATGAATCCTTTCTTAAAAACAATAAAATTGTGTCCTTTGCAAAACTGAGGGCTTCTTGGGGAATTGTGGGGAAGCAGAGTTCCAATCGGTTTCCGTTTATCTCTACCTTGAGTCTTAGCCAATCCTTTAACGATGCTCCCGGTGTTGGAATTTCGAGATACGGAAACCCAAGTATCGAATGGATGGAGGCGACTACAAAAGACGTAGGATTGGAATTGGGGTTTTTTAGAAATCGCCTGTCTGTCGAGATCGATTATTTTGATAAAATAACAGACAATATCATTGCAAAATTAAATGCACCAAACACCTCGGGAACCGGAAATAGTACCTATTTGGCAAATGCCGCTTCCGTTCGAAATAGTGGACTGGAGTTCTTGGTAAATTTCCGAACTAAAATAGGAGCGGTCAAGTTTGCGATGAGCGGAAATTTTACATCTCTAGAAAATGAGGTCATCACCATAGATCCAAACCTGTCTGATATCGACGACAAGATTGTGCGCTCAGAAACCACCGATGATAACGATTATATTATTCGGGGTGTTTCTATGAACGCCATTTGGGGTCATAAACAGGACGGTATCTTCCAAGAAGATGACTTTGTGGATGTGGCTTCAGGAGAATTGGTAGCGGGTATTCCGGACCATTCTTTTATAGGTTCTCCCAGACCGGGTGATTTTAAATATACAGATCAAAACGGAGACGGAAGAATAACCAAAGAAGACCAAACAGTGATTGGAAATAGACATCCGAAGTATTATTACGGAGGTTCCATTAGCCTGAGCTATAAAGGATTTCAGTTATCAGGTTTGCTACAAGGTATGGGAAAAGCAGATGTTTTCATCAGTAGGTCCTATGGGCCTTTTCCCTATGCCGGAATTCGTGAATTTTGGGAAGAAAATAGATGGACATCGGAAAACCCGAGCAATGAGCACCCTCGCTTATGGCTGGATAGATACGGATACAATGCACAAAGTATTTATGGAGAAGATAAAGTATTGGACTATTGGGTACATGATCGATCGTATTTGAGGTTGAAAAATGTACGACTCGCCTATAGTTTCCCTAAAAAACTAACAAAAAAAATGCAATTGAGCAAACTCATGATTTATGCTAGCGGACAAAACCTTTGGACAAAGACAAATTTACTGGATCTAGATCCGGAGCGCTATGCAAGAGAGTCACATGCAGACAATGCATTGCCACAGAATAAAACATATTTAGTAGGTATTAAAGTTTCTTTATGAGTAGTAACAATAACATAGCAAACATTTGCAGACAAATCCTGTTGCATTACTGCTGGTTAGGACTTTGTTTAGTGTCTTGTGATTTAGAAATAGAACCTGAACAAACCGTAACACCGGAAGAGTTTTTCAGTACATCTAAGAATTTGCATCCGGCGCTAATGGGGGTGTATGATGCATGCCAAGACATGTTCGATCATATCATGTTGTTGGATGCCATCTCAGACAATGCAACCGCAACGATTGAAGAACCGGATTATCATTGGTTTGGACAAGGAACACTAAATTCGGTGACAGGAATTATAGAAACAGAATACGCCAACTGTTTTTCGGTCATTCAACGATCAAACTTACTATTGGACAATATGGATGCTCCCGACGAACCCGAAAGTCCCACTGCTGAAGAAAAATTACATATAGAAGCAGAAGCAAAAGTATTGAGAGCAATTGCCTATATGCGCCTTGTCTATTTGTTTGGAGATGTACCGCTGATGGAGAGACCGCATACACGAGAAGAAATTTTGGCGTTGACAAGAACACCAATAAGTGAGGTTATTGCCTTTATAAAAGAAAATTTAGCAGAAGCTATATCAATACTTGAAGTTGCCCCTCTAGGAGAAGGAAGACTTACCAAATTAGCTGCGTTGGGTTTCTTGGCACGATTACAACTCTATGAAGCAAGACTCGGAAACATCGAATGGTCAGAAGCTAAATTGGCTATAGAACTGGCAGAGTGGTCTGCACGACAGGGAAATAAAGGATTATTCTCTGTAGGTGACGGAACCGATGGGTTGGCAAATTACGAACAACAATTTTTTCAAACGAATGAAGACAATATAGAGGTTATTTGGAGTGTTAAATATCAATTGGGTGATAAAGCCAGAAACCCTCATGATTCCTATTACGCAAATGAAAACGAATTGGTAATGTCGGTACTTCCCGAACTAGTAGCTGCTTTTTATACAATTGATGGACTGCCTATTACAGACACGAACTCGATATATGACCCCTCCAACCCCTATGATAACAGAGACCCAAGGTTGGAAGCAACGGTCATAGTTCCTGGAGCTTCCTATTCAAATGGCTCCAAACGAGGAACGCTACGTGAGGGACACAATTCTTTTAGTGATACTGACTTTTTCTTGAGAAAATATATTGAACTCGAACGAAAAACAGAGGTAAATGAAGGAACCATAGACGCTATAGTGATGCGCTATGCCGAGTTATTATTAATGCTTGCCGAAGCTGAAAATGAGGTAAATGGCCCAACACGAATTGCACAAAATGCAATCAATTCAGTGAGAAGCAGAGTAGCGATGCCTTTCGTAGCCTCAGACATTACAAAAGAAGAATTCCGGACGGAAGTCATACATGAAAGACGCGTTGAATTGGCTTTTGAAGAACAGCGATGGTTCGATTTAATCACCTTAGGACTTGCAGAAGAAAAAATTGACGGTATTGAAAATGATTTGATCTTGAACCGTGATTTCGTTCCGGAGAAATCCGAACTATTTATGATTCCTCAATTTGACATCAGTTTGATTTCCGGTTTTACACAAAACCCGGGGTATTAACCCCATAACAACTATAAAATATAAGACAATAAGTAGGGAAATGAACAAAATAATTAACATAAAAAATGGCAGTTTTTTCTTTAGGAAGCTAAAACGAAATTATACTTTGGTATTGAGTCTAATAGCTGTGCTATGGATCTTGTTTTCATGTGAAGATGATAATTCTGCGATTACTATTTGGCCTAAAAGTACCGTTCCTAAAGTTGAGTTTACAATGTCTCCAAATCCGGCAAGAGTAGGGGAAAGTATCTCTTTTGTAGATACTTCTGTAGTAGAAGAAGGTGAAATTGTAACATGGAATTGGGATTTTGGAAACGATGTTTTATCCCAAGAGCAACAGCCAATCCAAAGTTTTTCAAATGCAGGAACTTATGAGGTATCGCTTACTGTTACAACCGATTTAGCAGTTTCCGAGACGCTTACCCAAGAGCTTGTAGTAGAAGAAGTAGTCGGGGGAATTGAAATAGAAATTGAAACTGAGGTATTTCAAAACAATGAATTGGAAAACGGCTTTTATTATGGTGAAGTATTTACTGATTCCATTCTCTTTAAAGGCATGGAAGTAAATTTTGCTTTGTTGGATATCAATCCTGTGGGAACAACGTATTTATGGGACTTTGGAGATGGTACTACAACCTCGATTCCAACGCCTAATCATATCTATACTCAAGACGGACAAACCTTTGAGGTAACAGTAAGCGCCGTTGAAAGTGATGGATTTGAAACCACTTTTTCGAAGAAAATTTACATACCAGGTATACTGTGGAGTTTTGTTGGCGGGAAACAAGAATTGGCATCGCCGACTCTAGACAATGAAGGAAATATTTACCTGGGAGGCAGAGATGGAATCGTTTATAAAATTGATCATGAAAACGGTCAAAAAATATGGGAGTTTAATGCTATGGACGACGTAAGAAGTAGTATTGCGTTGAGTTTGGATGAAAGTACATTGTACTTTGGTTCCTTTGCCGATACATTTTTTGCCATAGATGCAACCTCCGGAACTGAACTTTGGGATTATGAAGTAGGAGATCGTATTGATAGATCAAGCCCCGCAATAGATTATGATGGAAGCATTTATTTTGGATGTCAAGACGGTTTCTTCAGAAAATTGGATGCTTCGGGAAATCTATTGTGGGAAATAGCAGTACAAGATCAAAAAATTGAAGCGTCTCCTTTGGTGTATATGAATAAGGTATTTATTGCTATGGGGAATGAGATTCTTGCCCTAAATACCGCTTCAGGAAATCGTGAGTGGAGTTATCAAATTGCCAGTTCAAACACCGCTGATTATCTAGGTCATTTTGCAATCAGCGCAACAGGAGTTCTTTTTGCTGGTGGGCAAGATACCGACATAGATGAAGGTTATGTATTTGCCCTTTCTAGTGAAGATGGACAAGAACTCTGGAGAACTACATTGCCTGCCGAGGTGGCAAGTAACTCACCGCTGTTAAGTCCCGACGAATCCGTTCTGTTTATTTCTACAGAGGATGGTGACGGATCAGAAATGGCCTATTATGCTTTTGATGCACACAGTGGTACGCAGCTTTGGAAAACTGGAGACGGCTCCAATAGCATTGATTTTGAAGACGATTTAAAGCTCTCGGGAACTTTAGGAGCTACCGGTACTCTCTATGTCGGAGACGCAGGCAACTATTTTTACCTAATAGACGCAGCGACAGGTGATGTTATGTTAAAATTTTCGGTTACCGATGGAGATTACTCCAGTTCTCTTGCTATTGGAGAAGATGGTACCCTGTACCTGCCAAACAAAGTAAATAATGACGAAGCCGAAGGTTCTGTATTTGCCATAAATATTTTTGGAGAACTAGAAAGTTTACCAATCACAGGATGGCCTGTAGATGGAGGAAATCATAAAAATAGAAATTGATGAATGCAAAAACTTAAAAGCACTTTCTAAAACTGTTTTTGAGCACATTGATATAATAATGAATAAAACTAAAATTAAACCCACAAATGAAAAAAATTATTTATGCTTTTTTGATCGTTACTATAACGAACATTGGACACTCGAACTCCCAAAATACTCGAAAAAAAATATCGATAAACAATGGTTGGTACTTTTTAGATCATAGTTTAGATCGCGGAGACGCTTACCACGAAGATTTTGTGCAATTTGCAAAAAAAATCAACTTGCCCCATTCCAGCAATATCACAGATGTCTATGACAATGTGAAAAGCTATACACGTGGCACCATGTTGTATCAAAAGAAGCTACAACTCTCCAAATCAGATTTGAAAGGAAAACGTGCATACCTCTATTTTGAAGGCGTTTTTCAGGTGGCCGATATCTATGTGAATCGGAACGTTGTAGGAAGGCATGAAGGAGGCTATACAGCATTTGGATATGACATAACCAATATGCTAACATCCAAAGACGAACAAATTATAGCCGTACAAGTCAACAGTGCACAGGACCCCTATATTGCGCCATTATCTATAGGATATGCTTTGCACGGAGGAATTTACAGAGATGTTTGGCTAGTGATTACAGACGAAGTGCATTTCGACTTTTCTGAGTATGGAGACAAAGGGATTAAGATTCGTACACCCAAAGTTTCTAAAAACAGCTCAGTGGCACAGCTTTTAGGAAACATTATAAATGACGCCAAAGAAACAAAACAAATAGAGGTGGTAACTGTTATTCACGATGACAGCGGTAAAGAAATAGCCACAAAAAAATCGAGCCATCGCATAGCGCCAAACCAAACCTTGGCCTATGAACATATACTGGAAATCGCTAAAACCAAATTGTGGAGTCCGGACGAACCTTATCTCTATTCTGTAAGCTCACAAATAATTGTAGACGGGAAAGAAATTGATGAACTAAAGAATAATTTAGGATTTAGATGGTATTCCTTTGATCCTAACAAAGGATTTAGTTTGAATGGGGAACCATTGAAAATAAAAGGAACCAATCGTCATCAAGATTATAAAAGTTTGGGAGCAGCCTTAAGTCGTTCAGAACATGAGCGCGATTTAAAGATTATCAAAGAAATGGGCTGTAATTTTCTAAGACTTGCCCATTACCCACAAGATCCGGACGTATTAGATTTGGCCGATGAATTGGGCTTGTTAATTTGGGAAGAAGTTCCTGTGGTAAACTGCATGACAATTCACCCTAGGTTTTATGACAATTCAGTACGCATGATTAAAGAAATGATTGGTCAACACTACAATCATCCTTCAGTAATTATGTGGGGATCTATGAATGAAATTTTTCTGAACAATCCAATACGCGGTAAAAATAGAGAAGATGAGTTTGAGAAATATGGACAGGAGGTAGCACGTTTTGCGAAGAAATTTGACAGTGTTATTCGAGCAGAAGACCCCTCGAGATATACCACAATGGCAGTACACAAATCTGAGCGATACAAGCATTTTGGTGTAGATGATATTCCACAAGTGTTAGGTATAAACCGTTATCACGGCTGGTATTGGGATGTTTTTAGCGATTTATCAAAACAACTAAATATACTGCATAAAGAAGATCCTAATCACGTGTTTTTATTGAGCGAATACGGTGCAGGTGCCGATATTCGATTGAATTCTTCCACACCTAAAACTTTTGACTTTACAGGGCAGTATCAACGCCTTTTTCACGAATCGCACTTGCAACAAATTAATGAGCTTCCTTATTTGAGCGGAGGAGCCATTTGGAATCAGTTTGATTTTTCCAATCCGCATACCGGAGGTTCAGATCCACATGTAAACCAGAAAGGTGTTTTTACTTGGGACCGAAAACCTAAAGACGTGTATTACTTCTATAAGGCCAATTGGAACTCAGAACCTATGATATATATCGCCGAGAAAAACTGGCCCATTCGCGCCACAGTGGCGGCAAAAGAATCCTATGAAATAACTGTGTATTCGAACCTATTAGAAGTGGATTTGTACGTAAATGGAAAGCGATTAAAAACCAAAACACCAAACGAAATCAAAAAACTCAGCTGGAATACAAATTTGAAACCGGGAAGCAACACCATAAGAGCGGTTGGTAAAGCAAACGGAGAACTTTTAGAAGACCAATTTGAAATTGTACTAGTACGCCCGGAAAAAACGAATGGATTTCAATTGCGCATTAATGTAGGATCCAACGCGCAATACCTAGATAAAGACAAAAACCCATGGGTTCAGGATACTGAATTCAACGGTGTTTATGGCTATATAACCGGCGCGCCAACACAATCCAAAAGATCCGATGTGATTCGAGGAACCAAAGATGCACCTATCTATTACTCGTATTTGAAGAATATTGAAAAGTACAAAGTAAAAGTGCCCAACGGGAGGTACAGGGTAAAGCTACACTTTATTGAATTTCGAAAAAAAGAAACGGGAAAACGCGTGTTTGACCTCTCCATAAATAATGAAACTGTATTAGACAATTTTGACATCCTTGCGGTTCAAGGTATGCAATATGTACAGGTGCAAGAATTTGAGTTGGAAGTTGAAACCAATGAAATTCTGTTGGATTTTGGCACAGTAAAAGACAAGCCAATTTTGAGTGGGTTAGAAATTATTCAAATAAAGTAAACAACTCAGTGACTGTTGGTTTTTAGATAGGAATGAATTGAATATCAGATATAGAATGGAGTATACGAAACATATAAATTGGATTTTTCTCATTATGGTTTGCACCGTGCCTTTGACTGCTTGCTCACAGGAAGAATATACCTATATACAAACCGAAGCAGCAGTGCAACAATACGATTCTGAATCTGACTATAGCGATGCCGACCAATGGCAGTTTACCAGTGATAACTACTGGGTTTGCGCTAAGCTGAAAGACCATTCCGCAAAGACCAGATATGCAGACGGCACCCCCGTGCACACCGGAAACGCATACGATGTTATTGATACCATGACTTCTGAGCAATGTGGGTGGGGATGGATTCGCTTAGATCATCGTGAAATATTGGAAGTAAGAGATAGTTCTGGAACAACTGTTAGACGTTTGGTTTGGCATAAAGGGGGACAAGACTATGAAAGTCCCAAACCCGCGTACGGATGGATAGACCTAGAGGATATTTTGTACTTCGATGGAACGCTCGATGTTCCTACCGCCGATAATGTGCCGCATAGAGAAGGGGGGGCTGTAAAGGCTAAAGGAATGGCTCCAATTGGAGCGCCTTTGGTACAAGGAACAGATTCATTTGAAAACGGAGTGCCCTTTTGGAACAACCTTGAAGATGAATGGGATGCTAGCTTCAAATTGGGCAAAGCTTGTGAAGCTGAGCCCCAATCGTATCACTATAAAGTAATAGCTACAGAAGATCATAATGGTATTCCCATAACCTGGCAATACAAAAAGAACAGAAGCTCTTCAAGGTATAATAAATACGCCGATGGAGGTGCCGACTATGGCGATGGTACAGCCAAGTATGCATGGCTTATGTGGAACTTTTTAACAACCGCAGACGGAGAAACGAAACTTGGAGGAGGTGGCATGATGAGAGGTCTGGTAAAAAATGGACAGGAGTTTTATCGCTGCAAAGTAAAAGCAATAAGAGCCAAAGCATGGGCCTATATGGGAACTGAACAAGTTGGTGAGATTACCGCTTGGTATATCAAAACGAGAGGAAATACCTATTCACCTTATTTGTACGGATGGCTGATTACAGAACACAGGGGTATAAACTCCGATGGATCATTTGGGAACTCGGTGTTGCATTATGAATGAGCAGAAAACAACAGCATCAAATTTACAGACAATTATAAAATTGGATAAAACACAAACCAAATACTAAATAAAACTAAAATGAAAACCAAAATGAAAAGCATCGTAAAAATGAATCTTAGAGTAATAATTTTATTAATAACGGCAACAACGATTGCACAAAGCAAAGATGTGTATTTGTTGATTGGACAGTCGAACATGGCTGGGCGTCCGGAGATTGAAGGGGCAACAGAGAAAATAAAGAATGTAGCAATCCTCCATTCTTCAGGCAAATTTGTATACGCTAAAAACCCTTTAAACAAATACAGCACCATTCGGAAAGACCTTAAAGGACAGCGATTGAGTCCTGCTTATTCGTTTAGCAAAAAAATGGTGGAACATACAAAAGACTCCATCCGAATTATTGTACAAGCACGTGGTGGTACGCCAATAGCTAAATTTATGAAAGGAAATAATTGGGGCTATTACGAAGCAACATTGAACAGGGTAAAAAATGCCTTAGAACGCTATCCCGACCTCAATTTAAAAGCTGTGCTGGTACATCAAGGAGAATCTGACCGGAAGAAGTCAAAGGCCTATCTCAAAAGTGTAAAACACATGATTGAGGCCTTTAGAAAGGATTTGAAAATGAAAGAACTGCCCTTTATTTTCGGTGAAATTGGAGCATGGAATCCAGACTATAAAAAAATTAGAAAAGAAATGAAAAAGATTCCCGAAATCATTCCCTATACCTATTTGGTTTCGTCGGATGAACTCACGAATCTAGACAAACATCACTTTGATAGAAAATCTATTTTGGAATTGGGTGAGCGTTATGCAGAGAAGTGCATCGAGGTACTCTACAAAAGTAAATAAATAGAAATTTAAAATATTAATTATGAAAAAAATAACATTATTAATAAGCCTAGTCATGGTGGTATCTATGACTACATTTGCACAGACGACTTCCATTCCTGATGAAAACTTTGAAGGAGCCCTAATAAATTTAGGTATTGATATGGATGGTGTGCTAAACGGACAAATTACTACAGCTGATGCAGCTAATGTAACAGGAACTTTAGATCTTGATGATTTAGAAATTAATGATTTAACAGGTATTGAAGCTTTTGTCAATATAGATAGATTGAATTGTGAAGGTAATCTTATTTCGACGGTAGATTTGAGCAGCAATACATCACTTGAAATTATTCGATTGCATGACAATTTAAATCTTGTAAGTATAAATATTTCTAATCTTTTGACTCTAGAAGAACTCTATCTACAAAATACTAGTTTGACAGTACTAGACGCAAGTTCTTGTCCTAGTTTAAGATATATCTACGCCGGAGGTAACTCCTTGTTGACATCCATAAATACGACCGGTCTAACTAGTTTGACGAGATTATATGTAAATGGAACTGCATTATCGACTATTGATGTATCAACGAATACCAGTTTAGAGAGGTTTCTGGTTAATGATACTGATAAATTAGCAATTTTGGATCTAAGTAACAACGGTAGTTTACAACGGTTGGTAGCGAACAACACGTCATTACATGCTGTAAACCTTAAAAATGGGAATAACACTACAATGGAAACGAGTACTTCCCGCTTTAATCTTCAAAACAATCCTAATTTACTATGTGTTGAAATTGATGATGCTTTTGATGCTACGACTATTTGGAGCGATAATGTAGATGATACTGGTGTATTCAGGACTTCTTGCTATACTAGTTCACTACAAGATCTTGTTTTGATTACTGATGGTGCATTTAAAACGGCATTAATTAACTTACTAGTTGATACCAATGGAGATGGGAATATACAAACTTCAGAAGCTGAGGCTCTTACGGGTGTTTTAGATGTTGATAATAAAGGGATTAGTAACCTTGCAGGGATAGCGTCTTTTGTCAATATTACAACGTTGCATTGCCGTGAAAATTCGATATCAAATCTTGATTTAACGAGCAATTTAGAATTAGAGGAGGTTAGAATAGATGAAAATGGGATGCAAAGCGTTGAACTTACAGGTTTGACCAAATTAGAAAGGTTTTATTCGACTACGAACAATTTGAATACTTTAGATTTTACTGGATGTACCGATTTAATGCGAATATATTCTGGAGATAATCCAAATTTATCTACAGTTGTCATCACAGATTTGAACAATATTGATTACTTATATGTCAATGGAAGTAATTTTTCAGAAATTGATGTGTCGGGTGTCTCTAGTTTGACAAGACTACGAGTGGAAGACAACGCAAATTTGACAAGTATCAATACGGAGGGCCTTACCAATTTGGATTTGATTTGGTGCAATAATACAAGTCTAGCGACTTTGGACCTACGTACAAATACAAAATTAACGAGACTGCGAGCTCAAAATAACGAGAACCTCGTTGCTGTAAATTTGAAAAATACAAACAATAGCAAAGTAACTAGTGATTTTAATCTTACCGGCAACCCCAGCCTAACATGTGTTGAAATCGACGATGGGTTTGATGCCATAAATACTTGGAGTCCTTATGTTGATAATACAGTTGTGTTCAACACTTTTTGCTATGAAACTGCTACTGCTACTATAAATGTACATAACAACCCAATCGCCTTGAATTATTCCATAAGCCCAAATCCGGTACAAAACGTTTTTACCCTATATGTAACATTGGGAGGTACCTACTCAATTGGGAATTTAGCCGGGCAATTGATGATAGAAAATAGAGAATTGCTAGCGGGTGCGAATGAAATTTCAATTGGACAGCTAGCTGACGGAATATATTTTATTAATATTTATGACACAGCCGGTCGTCATTTCTCGTCTAAAATTATAAAAAATTGAATTTATAAGTTTAGACAAAAACATTCGTACTAGTTAAGTGTGCATTGCTGGCGTACCTCTACCCTATAAATTTCTCCAGTCTCATAATTGTATTGAGATTGGAGATTTTTTTTTACTTTCTTAAATCGATTTTAAGAGAAATATAAACCGTAGGCTTTAGTTTCCTTAAATCTTTTATGTCCATATCTCAAAAGTAGCATTTTCAAGATAAAAAAGTGGGCATGTGATACTTATAACAAAAATATTTTGTCGATGTGCTAGATACGTATCCCTGTAAAATCTTAAAAATTTGAGTTACTACACATGGTAATTTTTTCAAGAAAATTTAAAGCTACTATTAAACTGTTTATGGAATAGAGCAGGGACTCCTATGCAATCTTTGAAAATTGTTTTTGCCTATTGATTCATGAAATTCGATATAGTAATTCATGAATAAACACATTCTTACCTTGTTTTTAGAGCTTAATTTTTTGGAACTGATATAAATTTGGGTGCTATAAGCTTCAATTAATTCTGAAGTGAGAATGAGAATTCTGCGTAGCAATAATTCATAATTCAGCATATATTCTAATCTATAAACTTATTTAGTATGAAAAAAACAAAAATAGTAAAACAGTTTGAGGTGTTGAGTCTTTTGGTGTTATTTGCTTGCTCATTGAATGGGCAGGCCCAAGAAGATCTTGATGCCAATGATAATATTGATATTTATATATGTATTGGGCAATCGAATATGAGTGGACGTACGCCAATTGAAGACAAAGATCTTACATATGATGACAATGTTTTTTTATTGAATGGCAATAATGAATTTGAGGTAGCCAAGAACACAGCAGCTTCCGGCTACTCTGAAGCAACTCCGCTGCCTAATTATGGGTACAATAGGTACAGCACTATTGCAAGTGATAAAAAACCACAAATGCTGGGACCGGTTTATACTTTTGGAAGAGGAATGGCAGAGCGATACCCGACTAGAAATATTGGTTTTATTGTTCAAGGAACTGGAGGTGACGGAGCTAGCGCTTGGACATCCACCAATGCTGGAGGTTTTTTTGATAAAACAATCAAGCGCTTAACCTCAGCATTAGACGGATATCCAAATGCAAAAGTAAAGGGATTAATCATGGCCATAGGTGAATCAGATAGACCGCTGCCCGTTCATACCATCAAATCAGATTTGTTAAATGTCATTGAAAACTTCAGGAGTCATACAGATATTAACGACCCTAATTTGCCGGTATATATGACTGAAATTGTGCATACTGAGTATAATGGTAGTGTTAGTAATGATCCATATAATGCCACAATTGCCAGTTTGATTTATGATGTTAATGAATTTTATGTAATCAGTTCTGCTGAATGTGAAACAAAATGGCGAGTAGATTCAAATGGAACCCCGACAGTAAAAGATACTCATCATTTTAACGCAGAAGGACAACGGACACTAGGTAATAGACTAGCTAATGTTGTGAATATGGTTGAAACATTCCGTGCTTCACCAGAAACTTACACTATAAAAGCTGTGACAACACCTAATGTCGATGACAATACAAAGATGACAATAACGATAAATGTTAGCGGTATAAACAGAATAGAATTACCGCCTGAATGGTCACATAGTTGGCGAATTAATGGGGTTAGCTCTTCCGGTGAAATATTTGAAAACATTAGGCTTGGAACACATTATATAAATAAAGATGCTTCAGACTCGTATTATTTTAAAATATCTGAAGTGGCTTTAAGTTCAAATGATCTAGTTACAGGTATTTTTGCTCTTGATACTAATATCCATAAAGAGGATGTATATCTCAATCAAAAGGATGTGAGTATTATTATTAATGGAGGTACTGGAGATTCAGGTAGCTTGGTTGCATTTGATTATTCAGATACTTCAATTCCTTTTATTAATGCCGATGTTGGAGATGATATCCAATTTGTGGTAAAATCGTCAGTGGAGCCTGTAATTTCTGGTTTGCCCGATGTTTGGATTGCTCATGCTTTCCGAGAGTCTATTTTTATGAGTAGTAAATCCATTACCCCCGGCGCTTATAAACCTGCTATAAGACATTCTACCCGACCACATACCTCCAAAATTATGGGAGATTTTATCAAATGGGATAGTTATATGTATGATCCGGAGCCGGTAGATCAAAAGTACCCTGGCTGGCAAAGCAGCTCAATAGATGGGGAAAACTATTATATCTTTAAATGGACTTTACAACGTGCTATGAGCTATTTTATCGTAAATGAAGATGGAGAATCGTTAGACCATACAGATCAATATTATGAAGAGGAACTAGTTCCTTGGTGGCAATCAACTGCCAAAAAACAAGTTGGAAGTGATAATAGACAGGGCAAGATGGTTGGGATGGACATCGTTAATACCCATGCACTGATGGGAGACTTAGCAACAGCATATCCAAGTTCACTAGTATCACATCAGTTTGAGGATAATAATTTTTATTATTCTAAAACAGATAGTGATGATGTCATAACTGATAAATTTAAAGATCCCGTATCGACAACATTTACCGTATCGGCGTCTGATGCTACTATGCAAGTTCCTTTAAATGAACTTTGGAAAGCTATCCCAAGTAGCGAGGCAGATAATCCTGTTGTTGACATGGTTACATGGTATCAAAAGGCGAAACATGTATACGATTCAAACGTAGGGAGTCTTCCCAGTAATTATAGCTATCAAGGTTATGAAATTTATGAAAAGAAATCATATATAGATGGTTCAACAGCACCAGGTATTATTACATTAACGGTTAATAATTCTGATTTTGAGATATGGGCAGATGTAAAATCTCCAATCCAATCTAATACGTTTTATAATTTGTATAAAAGCAATGATGAATCCGATGGATTGGATAAAGATCGAATAGTTACCACTGATTATTTGGAGTTAGATTTTGAAGAGCAGGTAAGGAGTGACATGATAGATGAGATCGATGCAAACAAAGGGAGTTTCCAAATTGTATATGGAAGAGAAGGTTCTTCTCCAAAAGATGACGAAGATTATATTGGGTCGTCATTACCTAAGGAACTTAAAAAACCAAATGATATGATTCCAGGCAGAATGTATTATACCCCTTATGATGTTGCTATTGACGATTCCCGAAACTTAGAAATGGTGATTCCGAATGAGAGCTCACATGCGGCCGAGGGAATTCCTTTGGTTGGAGGAGGACTGCAACATGTCTTTTTAACGTATAGACGAACCCCCAAATCGGAAGCAGTTATTATTGGTGGTTACGATTTTTGGATGACATCAAAACTAAAATATACAAGGAGTGAGGCCTTTCACAATGATAATGATAAGAATAGAATGACTAGTATGAGAGAGGATGTTTCAAAGAAATTTAATGTGCTGGATAATAACATATTTGTAGATGAATTTCTAAGAGATGGGTATTTTCCAACAAAATTGCAGGGAAAAGTCACAGAGGTATATGTCGTTGAAGTTGGAGATACTGAGGAGTTTAGAACATGGGACGCAGCACCCTATGCAATGATACCCACACAAACAGAACATCAAATCAATTATCAGGTTTCTTCAAGGCGAAAAGGGTGGAGGTTAAATGAAAGTCAATCTGCAAAAAGAATAAAATGGCAATTGTTGGAATGCGATCCAGGTGGAGATATGGACAAAGGATGGGTGAAAAAGAACCCAATAACCATACAAGACTTTGGAGAAGGTGACAAAATGAGTATAGAATATACTTTCAATACACCAGGTGTTTACTCAATTAGAGCTAGAACGGCAAGAAAAAAATCTTATTATGATGCCATTGTACATGTGGTTCCAAAGGGAACTTATAAAAATGATGAGGTGGCGGTCATAAAATATAGAGCGCTGACAGATGACGAAATAGGGTATTTAGATGTTGAGTTGGGTGCCGAGAATCATAGTATTGATAAAGATAACTACAAAGTAGCAATGGTGTCGATGTTAAAGAGTAGTTATGCCTGGGACGATGGACCTCGTTCATATGAGGATACGGATGGAACTACCAAATTCATAGATCGTTTTGCTCCATACAATGATTATGCAGCTACCTATATTTATGACGTAGATCCTTATCGGGTAGATGCATATACAGAGCAATTTGTAGATGATGTGCAAAGTTATCTAGAAAGTCGACAGTCTGATTTCAGTGTAATTGACTACTATGCGCATCACTTTGCACCAATAACCAGTTTTAAAGAAGAGTTTAGTCTTACAATTAATGATATTACGCCTTCATATATAGAAGATGTTTTTGATTTTACCATATCAAATACTGATAGCTATACTGCTCAGGTATTGGATTGGAAGACAAATAATTTTGAATATAGCGATAACTACATAATGTCTGATGTAAACTCAAGAATGATTAATCCATGGGAAGTACGACTCCCATGGGTAAATGAAACGAAATATTACGGAACAAGGGTGCGAACTAGTATTAAAACATTGATGAAGGTGGATGAAATGAAAAGTAGAATATTATCCGATTGGTTTGAACCTGTATCCAAAACTCCTTATCCAACAATTGGATTCCTTAATGAGGATGATGAAAAACGTGAATACGAATTTTTTCTAAACTTAAAGCACAATCGATGGGTTATCATACCGAATGATATAGCAACTAGTGCTATGAAGTTTTATCATCCATTGGATGAAAATAAAGTAATTGCCTCTCCATACACAGAACCTGCAAAAAGTAAGTATGCATATATTGTTTTGGGTGGGGATCTAGTCGCTGGTAGTGATGAAAATACCCTTAGGCCAGGTTTTGCTGTCCCGTATTTAGAAAACGCCTATGTTTATGACCCTACAACAGAAGATTTTGTAACATGTGCGCCCGCCGATAATGGCGATGGTTTGAATCGTTTTTCTATGATTAGTCATGCAAATATCAACGGGTATTCAGTGGCTTATCCATTAGCTCATTATTTAAGGAATTATCTAAATAATTATGAACCGACGAAAGAGGTTGCATTAATAATGGCAGGAAAGTCAGGAGTTGAATTAGACCATTTGCAATCCGATTATGTAGAGACTGTTTTAAATGAAAATCTTTATACAACAATAGTAAGTAATACGAATAATGCACTTGACATTGAGGGAGTCGATCTAAAAGGAATTATTTATATCCCTACTGAAGAGTATGATGTGAACTTTCATGATGCTATTTCCGAAGATACTTATGCAGCGGATTTAAGCAATTTACAAGAAGCGTTCGAAAGATCCTTTAATATTCGCGACTTAAAACTTTTTGTAATCTACGATAATACATCTATTGGAAGCAAATTTAAGGAACCTGCTAGCAATCCTAACGTTAAGACCATAGCGGTTTCTAAAAAATATTTAGAATATGCAGATCTTAATAAAGGAATTAAAAAAATTGGTATAAAGGTAGGTTATACAATAACTAACCCAACGAATAGGCATTCGCTATTGGGAGGGTATGGGTTTAATTATGATGAATCGAGCCAAATAAATCAGCATATGGAGGATGTCAGAAAACTCTTAACTGAGCAGGAACCTGGTTTTATAGTAACATCTGGTGGAGATAACTATCAATACGACGCAAATAACGGTATATCGAATTGCATAAGTTGTGATAGTAGTGGAGAGTATAGTACACCAGATCCTGAAAATGACATAGATTTGAACGTCGGAACGCTTTATTATGAGTATCTATATGATGAAGATAATGAATATAAATACAATGATTTACAGAATATACTCGAATTAAATCAGTTTTTTCCAGTATTGAGTACGTCTGATTATAAAGCTCCAGGTTTTAATGATGGTGTCGATACAACGGATCCGAATTTTCATTTAGAAAATACTTGGCTTGATTATTTCCCAACGGAACAATATGCAGATGAAATAACAGATAATACCAATGCCTCAGCGGAAGGAAAGTATTATGATTTTACTAGAGGGAATATACATTATTTTATGGTAAATAATAGTATCGACTACACCATGGAGGGCATAGAAACAAATGCTATCAATCAGCTCGATAGCCGTACCACAAATGAATTATGCGCTGCTGATACTGGAAGTTGGAGCGGTGCCGTTACCTGTAAACAATACTATTGGTTAAAGGATAAATTGGAGAATTCTAATGCTCCTTACAAAATTGTTGTTATGGGAACACCACCTTATTCTTCTGCGGTAACGAAAACCCCGGAATCTGTACAAGAAACTTTAAGGCTACCCTTTAAAAATTGGGGAGCAACCATGGTGGTCTCTGGAGGAAGTACTATTTATGAGCGATTAAAAGTAGATGATTTAACCTATTTGGTAAATGGATTAGGGGGGTATCCTGACCTTGAGGTGGATGATGCAATAAATAATAAAAGTAATCATTCCGAATATTTAAACAAACATGTGGAATGGGGAGCGATAAATGTTCAGGAACAAAAAAACTATTTGTTATTTGAATTTC